>Ga0126339_10000423_pt1 | contig 22933 bp, 14 predicted proteins | sample OrbTmetagenome_2_FD_92532 | JGI IMG/M metagenome (GOLD analysis project Ga0126339, IMG submission 92532) | Coral microbial communities from Petempiche,Puerto Morelos, Mexico - Orbicella T R C metagenome | ecosystem: Host-associated > Invertebrates > Cnidaria > Coral | place: Petempiche,Puerto...
CCCCCCCCCCCCCCCCCAGGTAATGCTGAGGGTGACAGATGACTTTCATTTCAGGCTAGTGATGTCAAAGTTATATCTTGCAAATGAAACACCTTTATTGGTCAGGACGATAACATACTGTTTGCACTTTGGCAACTTGGTGAAGAAAGAACAACGGAACATCCATACAGAGGCTCAAATTAGATCAAATCAAATTATAACAAATTGAAGTTGTGTTTTGCCAGAAAATATCCATACCCTCCCCATAAAAGGCTGTTTGGTTTGACCCCCACCCCTTCTTACCCCTCTGGAAATTCAAGTTTAGCTTTAAAATGTTTGGCTTTTGAGATGGCTGACCTCCTCGGAATGTTCTATGACCTTCCAGGGGAAATTTCATATCCATCACACTTAATGTTACTTATTTTACTGGCAGGTGGGATGATTGTATCCAAGTGGTGAGACTGCATCACCTCTGTCATCCAAAAAGCACGATAGCGGAACAGGCTCACCGTAATAACTTGAAAGGCTTTTTTATGGTTCGGGTAAGCATTGTTAGTACAGTAGATTTGGCTATATTGCATCTTTTCATGATACCTCAGTCAAGCTCCATATTATAAAGATTTTGATTATCTTGAGCCAAAAACAAAACAAAGCAGGAGATTATGCATGTATTTTTATGTGGTTCCTCACCCCCATCTTGCATTTTTCTTATCTTGTTACAATCATGGTACGTTGTTTGGAGACTTACAGAATTTGTTAGCCAACAAAGCAGGTAGTTTTGTTGGGTCTTGTTACGTAGTAGCTAGATGATGCAAATTTTTGTAAGGTGTGCCTGTAGTTGGAGTTCAGCTGAATTGTAAGCTGTATTCAGCAGCAGCACCTAAATGAGCGATATCCTAATTTGTTGTTATCAACTCTTGTAGGCCTACATCAGAAGACATGGTTCACCAGGATTATTGGAAAAATTAGAAGATTACATGCTACAAGCAAATAGGGAGAAAGATGTAGAAAAGTCATGAAAGTCTGTAAATTAAAGGCAACATTTACAAAATAACCATGAATCCAATATCTGGTGTTTTATTAATTTAATTTGTTGCAAAGCCTGCTTAATAGACCATAGAATGCTCAAAAGTGAGTATACCACAAAGTTCTCAATATTTATCTGACATCATTTATATGGTCTACAAAGAGGAAAGACCATGGGAAGATGTGGTTGGTTTCTCTGATATATTTTTACAAAGAATTTGAAAGTTCGCTGAATTAAAGGGAAAATCTGAGTGAATTCTAAATGACCTGCTTGAAGCCTACAAATAGCTGGTTTTCACATGACATCACTAAGATTCAAACTACAAAACAATTGATCTTCCTGAGATTTTACTTTAATGATGTATAAGAGCAGCTGAAAACTAATATTCATAAAAATTTTTGCTCTGAATGGGTTCTTGGTTTTGTGAGACACTATGCTTGGATTTCAAAGCTTTTGCGTGACGCGGCATTTACATGACGGTGTCATTATGGTTAAAAAAGTGACTTATTTCAGGGAATTTGGCTACCTGAACAGTTCATGTCTTTGAAAAGGTATTATTTTAATGTTTTAAAGTTCCTCGAGGGATAAATTCACGCTTTTGTAGCAAAACTCAGTGACAGATGTTTCTGTTGGTTTCTGGCCGCCATGTTGGTGCCCATACAAATCTCAATAAATTTGGGTAAAAAATTTCTCTGCATATCTTGCATAAGAAAAATTGCTGTGACCAGAATCTTGGCGAGAGTCTTTGCATATTTACTTTCTTTCATTTCCCAGATTCTTGACTTAATCTATTGAACAGTTTTGATTTTTATTTTGATCTATTTTGAATGGCGTGACACTGAAAACCAGCAATTCGTTAGATATTACTTCAATGCTGTTTTAAGAACCGTGAGATAAGTAAATTCACATACAAAGCATTTTTTTTCAGCCCTGAGTTTTATTGATAGAATGGCCTAACTAACCTAACTGAGTAGTCATCCAGTATTTACACATCATGAAAGTGTGCTATAACAAGAACAGCAAATCAGAACATTTACATCAAATAAGAGTGTTGTCATCTGAATGCAATAAATGTAGTAATAATATTTATTTAGTCTTTTATTCATAAACTCCTGTAAGACTTTCATCCTTTCCTCAGTAAGACCCCAAAACAGCACTCTGTGATCAGACACAATATTTTCCACTTTCAATTGTTCCTTTTTTGCCCAGTGTAAAGTAAAGTAAGCATTCTAATAGGTACAAAATTGTCATAAAACCTACAAATGCTAGGATTAAAGTTCCTTTGTAGCCATAGTGGGCTGCCAGTGAGTGCTTCAATTGTGCATTGATTGATTGATAATGTTGATCCAAGTAAAAGCTGTTAAGGAGACTATGGTTGTCTTGACTCCAGAAGGCAAACCTACAGGTATAAATTTTTTCATAACTTCACACAGAGCTGCCTCAACAGAACTGTCTGGACACTTGCCAAAAGAACTAATAACATTTTACTGACAAATGCATGAAATTGGTTATCATGCTCTTCTGTCATGTCAAATGAAAAAAAAGGCAAGGCTCACCATTCTTTGCCAAACAGAAATACTTGGGTTAAATATACACTGACACTTATTAGTAAAAAACTGTAACAGAATGATCAGTTTTTGATACCATGCAGAAAGAGATAATGCCATAACTTAGTTTCCTTGGCAAAAGCCTCTAATCATATTTTTCCCCTAAGTTAAAAGCTCATCACAGTGCCTTGTCAGAATTAACATTTTCATATTTAAGAATAAACCAAGAAGTTCTACATGACCAGCATATACAGTCACATCTTGATTTCCATCTTATTTTATTATCCAGACTTTCCAAATGGCATCAGGACTTTTTATGTGGTCCTGAATACCACAGTTCCCCTTCTCTCCTGTATTTGATTACACAGACTCTTGCTTTTCCAGACTTTTTTTCAAGTCCTTACTAGTCCAAGCCTATGTTTTGAAGGTGCAACTGTATTCAAACTGGTCATAAACTTTCTCCAAACAAGCAGCACAACCACAAAGTACTGGTAAGTTACTGATTTTGCTGCAGTTTAAAGAAAGACTCATTGATATAATTTTGTGGGAGTAAATACCAAAATAAATCATTTGGTTTGAATGAAACAAATAAATAAATCAAATAAGATGTTACTACAATAGATATATTAACTGTGCAAAACTGATTTTCAGAATAAAGTACTCCAAACTGATTTATATATTCAAATAACATTATAAATAATTGCAGCAAATATTAATATAATGTGCTACAATGCGACATCTGTGCCTCTAGCAAGAATTAACATGTGCTATAACAAATAGAGGCTAGAACTTACATGTAGATAGCTGGTCGCTTTGTTCAGCTGTAATATCTGAACAAAATTTCAATCCTTAAAACAAATTGTATCAAATGTGCCTTAAATGCGACCATCCTATTAACTGACCATGGAGCATGGTTCAATGTAACTTTTGTCAAAACTAGCTATTGTACAGAATAAATGAATGACTGCTAACAGTAACATAACAACTATTTTATGTAATATGTAACTTTGCTGAATTACCAGCTGGCCCAACCATTAATGATTATAAGCTACGAGCCTGGTAGAGACGAACAAAACTCATCACTGACTAAGTAAGCTTTGCATTTCAGTGAGAATTGAATATATTGACAACAAATCACAAATTCAATAATAATTATAAAGCCAATCAGCTTAGCTAACAGGTCAACCCAGTGTGGGCTCAGTCCAATTTCTTGGAAATTATGCCAAGGTTGCTTTTTACCCAAAACAGATTCAATACTGGAAACTCTCCATCTACAGTGCTGTTAATTAAAATGGTTTAACTTGTCACAATCACTGGATGCTTTCATTATGCCAGAACGACTGGTCAGAGACCAGAGGGCTACCCAAGGAAAAATGGAATGACATTTTCTGATCAAACATTTTTTTTCCTTTTCAAAATTCCCTACATAACTGAAATCTACTGAAGAGAAGTAGGGCAATGAACCTCTTTGTCAAAATGGAATGGCAAACTTCGGTTGGACCGGCAACTTTTCTGACACCTCTAGCTTAAAACTCCTAAAGACTAAAGGATCGATAGGCCACGCTTTCATGGTTTGTATTCATACTGAAAATCAAAATCAAGTGAGCTAAATATTCCGGTTGGAATGAGCTGAAACAGACCTTTCCATTTGACTTCTGACCGAAATTTCCAGAATCTTTGGCATAATGGAAAGCACACACTGACAAGACAAAAAATCTAGAACTAAACAATGGTGACTGCCCATTTGCACACAGCAAAATATAATCTATGTTGTAATATTATCATTCATTTGAATGTACACTTCATTTCACCTATGCGATGCAAATAATCATTGCATTTACTACTCTAATATAATCAAAATACAATTTTCAAGATAAAACAACTATGTCAATCAGCATTTGTTAGTCATGGGCAATTTTGTCACAAATAAGATAACTGAATTTATCCCTTATGCTTGTAAATTAATAATCAAGCTACATAAAAAAAAGAGCAAAATTCCACAACTAATGACTACTACTTTCTCTCCTATTCAACGTAATTTGTAGCATTTTTTTAAAGGTTTGACACTTATAAGCTGTCCAGGCAGTGTTAATTTTTGTAATAAAAAAAACCTTTGCCTTTGGTAGCTTAAATTCAGTGGAATCATCATATTGATCATGAAATTCAGTTACTCATTACCTAATAAAACAGGTATTATCTATCACTCTAACAGACCGTATTTGTATTTCTCGGTATTTATTTGTTTTTTTTTTTTTTAAAGATTCCCCATGAGGCAGGTGGGCACAGAAAAGAACACTAGTTCCCCTACTAGGTAAACCCACCAACTAACCATCACCCTAAAAAATTGGTAACCCAATCCCTAGCTTGCAATAGAGGCTTGTGTGGAGGAATATCATTAAAAAAAGATTAAGATGGAATCCACCAGAGGTTTGAGTGACAAGTGGACAAAAACTTAGTACCAAGATTATTTACATTGTATTGCAAACTTCTGTATGACTGTTTTAAATATCTTCTAGCAACACCAAATGTTGAAAACGAATGTTGAACTTCATATGAAATACTTGAAAGTACTGGTGAATTGAAACTGATGATGAAATTTTGCCTGTGTTTGCACAAGTTCTCTGAACTTTGAAATTTATCTTCTCTCATTCCCGTAAGAAATCATTTTCAGTGTTATTTCAGGCACTTATTTATGTATTTAGCTTTAAGAAAATGTAAAAATGACCGTAAAATACTCAAAATTATTCTGCTACCAGATTTTGGTCCACTAAATCCTGAAATTGCTTGATTTTCTATCGGATTTCGTCTTAGTGTCATTTGCATTTGAAAAGACTCCTGCATTAGCCTCAGTTGCAAGCTAGTTCCAGTCCAATAATGAGAATACAACTACATTTGTATGGTCTATTAGTATTTGCATTATTCTCAAATAATAATAACGATACATTTCCATTCACAGCATTTAACTCATAACTGGAAATGACGAGATCTAAATTCCATTAGAACATTTTTATATAAAAATAGATTCATACAAAATACAAAATGAAACTGTTTCAAAGAGAAAACCTTTCAATTTATCAAAATACACAGCACTGCCAAAAAGCAGAATTTTTTAAACAAAAGCTCTTGGTTTATAAAAAAGTACATGCGTTATATTTTTAAAGAAAATAGCTTACTTCTTCGCAACTTTTCACAATTGAAAAAAAAGAGCACCTGACTGCGGGTTAGAAAAATAATCATGTTAGACACTCCAAAGCATCACAAAATTAATGCTGGTAATATACTGTCAACTTCAATGTCATAACAACATCTAACTACAACACCAGAAAAATTGGTATTTTCAGCGCAATTCCTGTAATTAACTAGCAAAATTAGTAACATCATTTGCCATAAAAAAATGCCTACAAATATTATTGTAATAACACAAGATAGTGACAGCAAATATTACTAAGCATCCATTTATACACCTGGGTGGAGAGAGGCACTGTGAGAGTAAAGTGTCTTGCCCAAGAACACAACACAATGCCCTTGACCAGGGCTTGAACCCGGACTGGTCAATCCGGAGGTGAGCACAACAACCACGTGGCCACTGTGGCTCCCAAAAACATCAAATACTAAGGAATAATAATTACTAGCAATTTACAGATGAAACAACTATAATTATTACTAGAAAATAATAATTAATAACTAATTCAATGTAAAATACAAGATTATTGTAGTGCACCTGTCACGTACATTAGTAGGTAGTTTATAATATGCCAAGTGTTAAGTAATTAGTCTCAAGCTGGAACATACAAAAACAAAACTGCTAATAAAAATTATGCTTACAAAAAGTATTTTGTATGAAAGAAACATGTTCAAAAACATGTTCACAAGCCTGCAAATAACAGTTGGTCATCGGACAATTGTCTGGTAAATTTGAGGTTTTGACAGGTAAAAACTTAGCCTGGTCGGACACTGACTGGGCATTTCTGCTAGATGAAAAAGAATTTGATTGGAAATTTGTTGCCGAATATGGAACGAGTTATTTTATTATACTGCCACACAATACTATGCAAAAAAGCTTGTGATCAGTTTCATCTTTATTCCATATCTGAGAATTCTATCATGCCCAAAGCGTTGTCTCAAATGTCACGTCGAATTGCAGACATGCCACAGCAGCTCCACTATTCAGGCTATGTGTTAATTTACCCATTTTGCGGTGGTGTCTTGAAAGATTGGGAAGCCCCATTTAGTCTGAATTACATTTGTCTGAAAAACTACTTAAATCTGAGGTTTTATACATGTATGTTGTTACTCATTGTTTGCTATCTGCAAGTGTTGTGGAATTAATTTTCTGTCATAATTTGACCCGACTAAAATATTATGCAAATTGGATACACAGTCCAAATTCTCACGTTTCGTTTATCTGAATGCAATCGCTTTCAAAAACTTTAAAACCACTAAAACTAAACCAAATGTATTTCCAGTCCATACGATCCAAAATCAGTTAGCTTTTTACAGTTTTTTTTTAAGTCTGTGGTTCAATATATTTTGAATTAGTTTCTGCGCCACAGACATGTTTTTTTCAAAAGTGTGAATGTACAGATTAGTCATGCTAACTATGCATATTTTTTTATCCAATTGACCCCAAAAATTTTCAAGGGAAACTTGCCTTTAGAAAAAGTCGAAGAATTCATTTCAGCCAATTTTATTTTCAAGTCTCTGAATGTTATTGTGAAGGAGTTATTAAACTGACAAGCTGTCCACGCGTGAAACTTGTTACGCGGGAAATATGGAATACACATGTGACCAATTGAGTGAAGGGAAACTAGGGGTATAAACGTTTGTAAATTTGTCAATTTTCAACAGGTAAAATAATACCTGACTTGATGTAAAGGTCCCCTTTGTGGTGCTAGTATCGAGTTTACACTCAGTTGACTTTACTTTTAAGCCATTTGAATTTGCAACCAACATTTTGGCAAAGGGTCTACACTGAAATACCAAAATGTCTCAAATGTCTCTTATATTTAGTTTCTAACTACAAAAAAAATTTGTCCGACCAGACTGGCTTTTTGTCAGGTCAAACCTTGTCCTTGGCCTGACAAATAACCTGCTTATAGACAAACATCATTTGCAGGCTTGTGTTCAGTATTGCTCATTACACATCTACTTCACCCCTGCTTTTTGGCGCTGTGAGATAAGGCTTTAAAACGGCCAAGGCATCGTCTCGTTCAAGTTGCTGTATTAAACGGTACAACTCAAACACTGTTGCGCCACTTTTATGCTCCCAGTCTTGTAGAAGTCTTTGTGTAGCTTCTGTTGGTGTCAACTCCAGGTTCTGTGTGAAGGAGGTACTGTACCCCATCAGCCCTGCAAGGTACTTCCAATTCCTTCCTTGTTTGGCATTCAAATAAGTTGCCAAATCTTCTGTTACAGAAGCAGGCAAGCTGCTAAATTTCCTATTGTTCTCTGACAAAAATAGAGTAAACAAGTTAATGTATTACAAAGAGCACGAAATGATTATTATTATCGTAAAACACATTATAGCTCCGCTTATCAGATTAAGATTACGGCCTAAGAACAGATGGAGGCATTATGACACCAGCAAGTGAATGTATGTGGTCACCCTCCGGGAAATGGGAGGTGGCCGCTTAAAAGGGGTTGGCCACTTAATAGAGGTTGGTGCACTTTTTCACCCTCTTAGTTGTGACAAAAAAATGGCTAGAGTGCGGCAAGCTGATGGCCCAACAAATTTTAACCTGATTTGACCCTGGCAAAAAATCTGCAGTTCTACGACTTGTAGAAAATTGGCTAGTGTGCAGCAGCCTTAAAGGGAAAACAGAGAAAGGCCAAGCATTACTTGAAGTGCATTGACTGGAATTAGAGCAGCCATTCATCACCATCTAACCTGTGCTCCACTGAGCTGAAACATACACATTTTGCAAGACAGCAAATTCATGTCTGCCAACAAAATGTTTGAAATGAAGGCCAAGCTATTTATGAAAGAAAACGATGCAAAACCAAAACACAAATCATCTATTCAGTCAGGAGACAGATAGAAATTGAATCGATACTTCATGGAAGGGCAGAACAAGAATGGCCTTGTAGTATCATTTGCACCCTCGTTCTGCTTGGGCCACAAATAAACTATATGCCCTCCAAAAGTCAAGTGATTGTCCTATTCATGTCACCAATCGGACTTAATATTGTAAAAGGAAATTAAATGAATTGTGACTGACAGTAACATAAAAACATAAAAATATTCTACCTCTGATAAGTAACTCTGACTTTGGTTTAGCAATGGTAGCAACTGCAAAAAGAGAAAAGAAGAAGTTCTGTTACCCTAAATGCAAGCTTGCCACTTCACTGTGAACCACCACCCTCCATCTCAGGGTTACCCCCAGCATTAAGTTTGCTAGTACCCTTTTATACACCTGGGCAGAGAGAGGCACTGTGAGAGTAAAGTGTATTGCCCAAGAACACAACGCAATTTCCCAGGGCTGGAACCTGGACTGCTTGAACCGGAGATGAGCACGCTAACCATGAGACCACCGCACCTACCACAACAACAGAAATTGGTATAAATTTACAAGCGTTCTATCACGAATGCCATTCTCTGATTGGCTACACTACTCATTATCTATTCTGTAGTAGAGAGTGAGTGGCCTCGCAGTGTGCGCTTGTTAACAAACTGGCCGCTGCCTCTTTGTGTTTTCAAGGTGTCTGTGAAGAGGATTAAGACAAAGTTTTGAACGACTTAGTAGATTTATACTAAAACAAATGGATTATTTGCTCTTGATTTCTGTACATGATAGTTGACTTGGGCGGCACCCTCACAATAGAAATCTTGATCTCGTGATCTAATTATTTCAAAATATAGACAACAATTGAAGAAACTATCAGATTTACAGACTATAGATGGAACATGCTGAGAGTTAACTTAACTTGATTGAAACACAGAAAGTTTTTTTTGGAAACACACCTTTGCCTGCAGTTGGAGTTGGAGTTGGAATCTTGTGTTTGGAAACAAATTTCTTCGCTTTTGACCATGTTAAAAGGAAAACAATACAAAACAACAGAGCAACAAGAACTAAGAGGAACCATGTCACACCATCACTAAATGTCTGGGGTTCACAAGAATGTGGTACCTTGCTTGCATCATCTAGATAAAAAAAAAGATAATAACATTCTGGTAACTGTTTTCTGGTTAATTTGTATAAGTACTGGTAATTATTTGATTAAATGCCCAACCTCGAATAAGCGCCCACCCCCTGCCACCCTCTGCGTTCAAGAAAATGATCCATTTGCTGCAGTTATGCTGCCAGACATCGAGGAGGCAGCACCAGAGAGTTTGCTAATTGACCTTAGTGACAATGAGGTAAGAGGAAACTTTTAATGAAGAGGTAAAATTCTGCTTTGGCACAACTTCACATTTTGTTATTAAATATCGTTTTGTTGTAAAATAAACTTGCTGAAAATATAACTTAAGTGCCTAGCAGCCTCATATGCTTAATGAAACACAAGGCATGTGTAAATCTTTGCATTGGAAATGAATAGTCTGACCCCCACTGGTCAGACTATTGTAGGGTTCTCATTAATTCCTGAAGAAGATGGCTGACATTGATTCAAGTAACGTACAGACAAGCCTCTAGGAAGTCTGGGGGCATGCTCCCCTAGAAAATTTTGAAATTGAGAGGCTCTGATATGCTAAATTATGTATTCTCTCATTGCATCATGTATTCTCTCTCTGCAGACAGCAGCCCCCTAAACCATCCCAATAGTGTGCACTCTGCATTAAAAAGCTCAAAATGCCAAGAATATTAATTGATTTCAAAGCCTTTTTACAATTTTTATTCTACAGCACTAGCATAACTGGAAACATACACCACACCCTGACCCCATTCCACCTCTATAGTTACAGCCTTGACTGTCCTGAGACAAGGACAGTCAAGATTTAGTCACATTCCAAAAAACCTGTGTTTTTCCTAAAGTACTCTTAACAACATATACACATATTATTTCACGAAAAGTAGGTGGCTCAAAAATCAAAGTTTCCAGCTTTTTTAGCCACCTGCCAGCACTAAATGAGAACCCTACTACTGCAAAATAAATGAAATCATGGCAAGCAATGAGTCACCTCTCCAGCTTGTAACAAATTTATTGCAAGCTGGCGAGTTGTAATACGTCAATACGTAACATCACCTTTCTCTATCCGAGATCTTGACCCTTTAGTTCCTGAGCTTGGTTCTGGAGTCAAGTTAGCTGGCAATACTGTTGGCATATTGACTTTCTGTGAATGTGGAGGAGTGACAAGAATCAGAGCTGTACTACAGACCGTGTCCTTCAGAATTGTGCATTCTGACTTCACAACTTCTCCTTGGCGACAGCGGCTGCAGGTAACACAGATACTGTTCCTGGAGTATTTGCCCTGGAAGAATTGAGGACAAAATAATCACCAAATCAGCAAGGTGTAAGATAATGGCATTCACAAAAAAGGGAGATTGTTTGGTTTGGAATTATTCAGCAAATCATAGATTATATCAACAAGATCCATTTGAAAAACAATTTACATTGATAGTGTAATTTCTGTTGTACACTAATTAACACATTGAGCAATAAATATGGACTTGGCAAGTGCATCTAGATTGTGTTACCCAGATTGTTACTAATATTTCAGTCTCTTCTACACTGATACAGTTCAAGGTACAAGTGTTTTTTTGGCAGGAGCTCTGATTTTGTCTGCTAAATGTCCCTTGTTTGATTATAGTGGTACAGTACAGGTCTTGTACTCAGTACCTCCTTTGAAAAGGCCAGTGCAGAGACAAAGCTATGTAGACAAAAATTCAAGACTTAAGACAACTATATGTTGAAAACCCAATTGTGTCAATTTGACTGGCAAGGAGAATCAAGATGTTGATAACTGTGGGGATTTAAATTTCTGCCTACCTCTGGGCACTTCTCACACTTTGTGTCCTCATCTGTTTTACAGGGGGAAGTTGTTTGCTCGCCTGGGTCACATTTTCTACAATCTTTACACCGTAAAGTGTTACTGTTCCAGTATTTATCATCTGGACATTCACATCGACTGTTTGACGTTGGTGTGCATGGCTTCAGGATCTTTCCACTAGCACTATCACATTTCACACTTGTACATTTTTCACAAGAAGTGTAGTTGTTTGGTACGGCAGTGAATTGGTCTTTAGGACATGCCTGGCATTCAGTACTGGAATCCTGCCCACAGTCCTTCATGCGATGTTTGCCTGCTGGGCATAGCAGGCAACATAATCCAGTTTCCTCTGATTTAAACTCGTTCACACCACAAGTATCGACAAAACTAAGACACTGCAAAATATAAAGGCCATAAACAGAAAACTGAAATGGGTATATTGAGAACTACACATATGTGAATGTTTGTCCAAACCCCATGTGGCTGATAATTTGTGACAGAATATTGATCTGACATTTCAAATGCCCCTTTTGAAAACCTGCAGGTCAATTCCGCTGGTTGCATTTTTCACCAGTGGTACGAGGTTATTGTTGTGGCCTCACTACATTGAGCACAAATAAGTGGCTATTTTTCTCTGATTTGTTGTAACAATCTTGTGCTTTCAGTGATCTTTAGCTCTGGACATCACCAGAATTACTTTCAGTAGTCTTTGTAACAATCTTCAATGCAGGTTGGCAGGTTTTAATGGAGTCAATAACTACCACATTATGATAAATTATCACTTAGTGTGTATGTCAGTGGAAGGTTCATCTAATAACTTAGACTTTCTAAAAGTCCTTTCCTTTCCAATAATTCTTTCCTGGCCTTTTGGTTTTACTGTTGGGTGCTCACATAGGATTAAGCAAAGGTCGACTTATGGCAAGTCTACCAACGACTACAATGGAAAAAAAATATTCAGAGAGCCACCTGTCATGGTTATAGTTAAAGTAACAAGTTATTCAGTTTTAGCAGCTGTCTATGTTGCTTCAAGACAACACTCTTTACCTTTGTGACTGAATCACAGAATATTTCACAAAATTTCCAACTGTCTCAGTCAAGTTTACAATGACTTCTGATAAGAATTTGATTCTCTCATAATTTATACTGGACATAGTATCACCTGATTAATTTGACTTTTTCAGATTCCATATGAAATTATGCTAAATTGGCTATGCTGACCGTTATTACAGAATATCAGTTAATAAATGAGTATAGAATTATTGCAAATTTAATATGATAATTTAAACAGCAATCTTGTAATGGTAAAAACCTTAGCCTGTGTTTGTCTTTTGAACAAGTGTTGACTTAAGAAGCATCAGTCCAGTCACCAATTAAGATGAATTCTGTAGTTAATACAAAGATGGTGATTGATTCATTCTTGCTTCAAAAACAGACCTCAAGTCCTTGGGCAAAAATAGTCCAAATTCTTTCAAAACAGTCATAATAAACAATGACAAGCAAAAATGTCTTCAAATATATATATATTGTTCATTTGTGACAAGTCACCTTCAGTTGATGATAGTAAACTTAAAAATACAGACCTTTCAAACTTTGAGTAAGACACGAACACAAAGTACAATAACTTTTATGCGTTCAAGAAAATTAAACTTACACAACTTCTCAATACAATTAAACTGATTAAAGTGTATACAAGTTTACAGACTTGAGCGACAGGAAATGCAAATGGCACAAATAAATTACTTGTTACGTCGATGAGATCAGTATCAACCAACTACTAGGAAACAAAGAAGAAAACCAGCAAAAATATATCCTCCTTACGAGTTATAGCCCCAAAAAAGCAAAATGCTAATGAATCTCACAGGGACATGCCAGTTCACGTCCCTTGCTGTGAAAGAACAGTCGACCAAAACTTGCTTTCCGAAGCAAAATTTAATTTGTCGTTATGACGTGACACTCTAACAGAGCTCATGAGCTCAAGCCGAAAGCATCTACAACGGTTTTATGTCGTAACGGATAACTCTTACCCAAACTAAAACAAATCGGCAAATAAGTGGTAATCGATCAAGTGGGTGTGCATATTGAACAGGCAGCCTGCGTGGATTTGTGTCAAGTTTGTGAAGGAATTCACGAGCGGTCGACGGCGAATCCAGTCTCATATCGGTTGCATATTCCCTTGGAATACAGAAGAGATATGAAAGATAGTCGTACTTACCAAGAAAAACGGGAAAAATGCGAAAAGCCAACGCATTTTTTCTACGAACTACATCGCAGGCAGCGTACACGACATGAAAGGACACCCCAAGGCGAAAGAAATGATGTAGAAGACCGACACAACGCTTCTAACACGTAACGTGATTGGTCAAAGAAAAGCTTGTCCAATGAAAGTGACGGTGAAGGATGAGCAAGCCCAGACTTGTCCCTGCGTAATATTGAATTTTTTTTTTGCGCTATTGTCTAGAAAAGTCAAAAAAGAAGGAAAATAGAAATAATTATAAACGACAACAGCAAAATGCATTAGAGCAATGAACAAACGTTTAATTAAACAGCGTTGGGTGTAAACTCTTATTCTTCGGCCATTTCAGGTATTTTAATTTATTTTTTTCTGGGAGGCCTGAGAGGGGAAGGGTTCTAAAGTGTTTTCTTAACGAACCTGGAAGACCATACGGAGTTTTACTACATATTTGAGGAATTTCTCAGGATTTGGTTAACCATTTGTAGCATGTGCAGTTTACAGTGGTCTAGGAATAGGTTCCTTGTCTTTCAGCTATGTTACCTCCTGATATTTTTGTTGGGTTTTGTACTAGCCTGTTTCTAAAACCCATACCCAGTTTCAGACCAAGATGTGTGATTTTTGATACTTTATTTCAGACTAGACTCAATTACCAACCGGTGTTCGGGCTTTCAGACCTGACTGAAAAATTAATTAACTATATATTTTTCAGAAATAGTCAATAATCAAAGATATTGGTTCAAACTTTTAATGTACAATCTTACCATGACAATTGTGATCACATTTGTACCAAGAAATGATAGATACAACTACATACCTTCAGGCTCTTGGCCCTTAAAGTGCTACTATGATGAAAATTGCATCCGTCAAATCTGAGCCATTTTAAGACATAAACAAGTAGTCTGCACAGGAGTAAAAATGCTGTTTACTGTTTTCAAATATCTCTTTTCGTTCCGGAGATATTCAAGTTTTTAAAATATGCAAGTTAGCCAAGTGATGACGTCATATACTCGACAGAATTTCGATCAAATATGATAAACAAGGATATCTCAGTCAATTTGTATCAGAAATGTTTGATTTTTCACAGTAAGATTCTTCTAGAGGTGCTCCACAATATGAGCTTAACAATTTGGTTACCATGGCAACATACTGGGTTCCAGACCTCCACGATATTAGAGGCTTTCCTGACCACTTTTAGCATTCTATCTTGATATTTACCAATGGTGCCTCATCTGCATAAATCCAGCAAGCATAGAAATACGTTAGGTTGAGTTCATTGCCTTGTTTAATGTTTTCCAAGCTTAAAATTACTAAAATATTGAAATCAGGCTAGAGAGGACTGGAAAAGAGCAGGTTGCCATGGGAACGGAAATGATTATAGCTGTAGGTGTGTTGCATTTAGAACTATTAGGCTACCAACTTTCAATGGTTTCTGCTGCAAAGTGACCAAGATAGCGCTATTTATATACTTGATGTAATATTTGGTTGGGTGTATGACATCATAGTCATCTCATTTGCATATTTTACTCATTTTTTTAAACTTAAATATCTCCGGAACCAATGCAGATATTTGTAAATGGTAAACGGCATCTTTAAACTTTTGTAGAATTATATGTGATTAACCTAAAAAAATCAAGGAGTAAAAATTTGATCATAGTAGTGTCAGGGAAACAAAAGAAATCAGAATGGAATTCCCACCAGGAAGACTACTTCAATATAAAAAGGAACTGATTTATAATTTTGTCTCATTTACACCATGAATTCACAACTCATCAGTAAAAGAGTACATTCAGCAAATGCATTGTTTTAGAATTAGTACCTCTTAGTGGTGAAAAAATTTTGAAGCCATGCCCAAATAACAGGATCTTGGTATTCTCTTAGGGGTTCTTTTCAATATTTCCAACCGGCACCCCCATCCTGTTTATATGGGATTTCCCCCCCCCCCCTGGAAAAAATCCCATAACAGGAAACACTGGTCATGCAAATATCAGAGTTCTCCCTAATATATCACGGCTTCTGATAGACAGGTTCTTTCTTCTTTATTATTTGTGAGCAATAAATAGCAATAATTAAAAGCAACAAACAAACAACATTATTTCAAAGTGTTATGAATGTCAAAGCCCGTTACTTTGCACCCCTAGAATCTAAAAATTATCAAACCTAATAATTAATTAACAGTTTACATTTGTTCAAAATATTCTTTTAATTTAGTTTAAGTGTTAAGTTAAGTACATTGCAGCAGCGCATACAGTACATATCTGGTATGAACTATGCATTGAGTATGGTAAATAGTTTATTTTGTCACCCCTGTACATTTTGCAGTCTGAGAGCTGCACAAATAATTTCTATCACACACTTTAAATATACTTTAGTCCCTTAGTATAATATTTGTATAACTTAGTAGTTGTACATCTGCTTAATTATCAACATATTATATACCATTTTTATTTGAAATACAGACAGTTCGTTATTTTGTAATGTGTATATATATGAGACTTCCAGGAACAGACATATTAATATCATTTGATCCATGAGCAGATTAGCCTCCCATGCAGATGCTCTGAGCATCTGCATGGGGGCTACAACCAGATGGCAAGTTGTAAAAGTTGTCTGCCAACAGATTAAGAGGGTGGAAAATTGACTGGGACTTAATGACTGGCAGTCCACATCATATAGACGGCACTGGATTAGGGAAGTACAACACAGTATATCTTATTGACAACTGAAGCTACACTATGTCTTCAAGATACAGAACTGTCCTTGAGGTTATACCAGCTTGTATCAGGCTTTCAGAAAAATTGTCAAAAACCCGTCTTGGCACTTCATTGGTGCAGAACTGGCAAGGAGGAAGTTTATTTTTACTTGCTGACTCAGCAAAAGCCAGCACCGTTCCTAGTGTGTCAGTGTGTCTAAACCATCTTTCATGACGAGATCCATCTAAAAGTCTGATAGCAAGATGTATCCTTTGTGGCTCTGTATCTTTTGGTTCATCAGGAAGTGTATAATGTAATGACAGATCAGCTGTCTTTTGTAGCAACATAAGATTGTCATTGTCATTATCATGTTTGCTTTTTACACCAGAATGGTGAGAAGGATGGTCCCCATCAGGTTCAACAACAAGTCCTGTACCAATAGAAGGAAGTGGCTTGTACTTTGAGAATGATGATTGTGATTTTAGAGGTGGGAAAGGAACTTGTTCCCCAACACGCTGCAGATTTTCTCTTGAAGCTTTAGTCTCTCTCCCAGGCTGGGACGTCGGACGTACACGACCCCTGGCTGATTTTGGACGACCTTCTATACCTGCAAAGTGCCGTGATGGAGGTCTAGGAACAAATGAAGCATTACTTCCTGAAAATTTGTGTTCATTAGAAGAGATAAGGTCCTCTGTGGTATGACGTCGTAACAGATGGCTTCCATCTTGAAATGGTCTTTGATTTGAATGAGGCCTATGTTGGGATGTCTGTGCTGTATTATTTGGGGGTACTGGGCTGTCTAGCGACCTGCCACTCATTGGTCTTTCACCATGATGTGATTGTGGTTGTCCTCCAAACTTTCCTGCATGAAAACAAGCAAAAAGACAATCAAATTGAATATTAAATTTTGCCACTGCACATGCAGAGTGCAAATATACTTTTGGAACACAGTTCTCTGATGTTTATCTATCATGAAACAAATATTTCTAACAGACTGTATGGAACGTACTGGACTGTATGGAAGTGGTAGGTGAAATTTCGCAGCATATTTTTCATGTTATCTTGCTATCAATCTACAAAGTACTACTACATGGAGTAAGCTTATATAAGTTTATATTTGTTTTCATTATGACAGATCATACCTGATCATACTAAGAAATATTTAAGTTTATAATTGCAGTGATTTCTTTAAAGAGAGTTCAAAATGTAATATTCCAAGTTTTACAGTTTGCACTTAAGCTTATAGTTTACTCCCGTTTGTTATACAAACTGGTCTCTCATGATCATGAAAGGCCGAACGGCGACCCAGAGGATTTCGACATTCATGTAACACATACCTTCGCTGAAACGTCTCGCTCCAGACGAAACTGGCGTTCTAGCAATCATTGAGTCGTGAATCAAATCTCTGTTTTTTTCCCTTGTTCTTTCTGTTAGTCCATCTGCGTTTGCAGAATGCATAGTCAATTCTCCGCCATTCTTGTTACAGCTTTTGCTAAGCAACTTCCGAGAATTTCCGAAACCTTATCGACCGATCACGATCTTAGGACGGACCTACCTTCGGCAAATTCTTACAGTATCAAATTTCCATAGCGCTAAAACTATTCAACTGAGCGTCTTAATCTATCGACAGGCGAGGCAAATTTAACCTTATTTTGAACCATGACGGTAAACGACTGAAACGATGCTCCTTTTCCTTGCCGTTTTCACCATAGTTAGTTTTCACCGACGACACTCGGAAGAGTTCGGAAACTCTCGACTTCGTATCGAATGTATCGCTCGTTCCCAATCTCCTCTCACATCCACCGGAAACAAGTTGGCTGTTGTCTGGACATTTTCTTTGACTACTACACTTTGAGCTAAAAGAGAAAGTACATTGTCATATATTTCTGGCTTTCCTTGTTAGAGAGATTGCATTAATACTCAGTTATGGCCGATGAAGACTGGGCGGCCGAAGTGGATGAGCAGGAGCGACAGATAACTGGTCAAGTAAGTGATATGCCAAGTATTTCACATCTCGAGAACACGTGCGAAAGTTCTCAGTTTTGCCGGTGACCCACTGATTGCTGTTGATTTTCTCCCCTGATTGCAGCATTGGAAATTGTCGTTTAATTAAGTGCAGAACGTTCGCCCATCAAGTGACATTGAATCAGTAAATGGAACTTATGTGTACTCACATACATTGTAGCCTATGTGCGGCTGTGATAGCTTGTGATATCTCTCTCACTGGCTAATGTTTACACAGCTCATGCTAGAATGACTTGTGGCTTTCACATGCCCATCGACGTACTCAGGTTTCAAGATCTGAACTTAAACATTAATGAGTCTTCCCTCCTGGATAAAAAACTTTAACAGTGCTTGTAAATGGACAGCCTTGTATTTATTTTAACTTACGTTATTTTACTTACAAATATGTTATCACCCAGGAAATCTTTTCACCCATGACAACAGGAGTTCTGGAAGGTCCTCCTAAGTTGACATTATTTGCCTTTAAATTCTGGATTTCAGTTAAGAAATAAAAAAAAACATGTACTGTGTTTCTGTCAAGTTATAGAAACACTAGTGGAAGTTTGGGAAAACAAGATATGCTGTGGGAACACGAGCTGACACTGTGGGAACACGAGACAACAGGCAAGTGTTTCCACAGCTTTTTTTGAGTTTTCCCAAACTTCCACAAGTGTTTCTAGTAAACGATTAGATCATGAGCTCGAGATTTCTATCCCTTGATAGTTACGCATAGAAATTGGAGCGAATAATCTAATGGTTTTTGTATAAATCTACCAGTGGTTCAAAACTTTATCTACTGAATCCTCTTTACAGACACTTTGAAAATGCAAAGAAGCGGCTGCCAGTTCGTCAAACAGCACACACTGCTAGGCTACTCACTATTTACAACAGAATAGATAGTGAGTAGCATGGCCAAACAGTGAACAGCATTTGTGATAGAACACTAGTAGATTTATCCTAAACCTTGATAGAAACACAGAGCACATATTTTCTATTTCTTTTAGAAATTTTTGCGACAATAGCAGGAAAACAACTTGTTTAGTTTGGTCAAAATGTTAATTCTCTTTGCTTGCACCATCATTTACACCAACATCTCGGGCTAGTTTTGTGTTTCTGTTGAGTTACAGAAACACAATTTTAAGCCATTGAGCATGCGCATTTTCTTTGGGCTATTTTCTAAATGAAAATAACGCAGGTTGTAAAATTTCAGCATTATTCTATCCTTGAAGGAAACCTTTGTTCAGAGAAATATTGAAATAGACTGAGAAATTTCACACAAACATTTCCATTTCAACTGGGAAAAGTATTTTCTCGGGAGCTCCTGCATGTTCACTCATTAGACCCATTAGCATCTGTTGGCTATCTTGTTTGGGTTTTGTGTACGATGTAAGTTGTGAAGCAGTGAGTTTTACGCTTTAAGGCAAAGTAAGCTGACAAGGGGAATTAGTGGGGGGGGGGGGGGGGGGGGGGGGGGGGGGGAGAAGTGGGTAGAGGAAAAGAGTTCTACCATATCTGTTGCCTGATGCCAGATTGGTTCTAGCATCTCATGTTGTTCAATTGAATGCATTCTTGAAGCCAATCAAAACAAGAGTTTGCTAGCCAAGGACATTTAGTTATAAAATTTTCTTTTATTAGGTCAATCAGCTGAAAATAGATAACAGTAAACCTCCAACTGGGACTTCACCTTCTGAAGAAAAGCCAGCAGCTAAAGGGCAAGAAGACGATGATGGTTTGTATGATCCCAGTTTATTTCATTATCAATTTTGAGTTGAATCCCACTTACAAATATCACTCTGAAAGTCTTGTTTAAATTTGATTTATAGTTTGCTACTTTGTCTTTTGAAATCCCCCTTCCATCTCAGAATTTCCAGTCACCTTTTTCAAGGTTGAAATAAGGGAACTCACAAAGTTAGCTACCTGACCTGGAAAGTTAATAAGACCTCTGGGCCAGGTTGTTCAAAAGCCTGTTAATGCTAACCCAGGATTAAAAGTTAATCAAAGTATCCGTTTTTCTTGTATAAAAATGTTTCTCATTGCTCGTGTTTTGTGTAGTTTGAGACTTGCAAACTCAAACCTGAATGACAAACAGTGTAAGTAGAAAACAGCACCCAAAAGTTACAAAATTGAAATCAAAATTCTCGCTAATCCTGGGTTAGCTTAATCGGGCTTTGAACAACCCAGCCCTGACGATTTAGTGATGTTCATATCTATTAACTTGTTGGAATTCCTTATGGACACCTTGCCTTTAAACTTATTGTCCTTGTATCTGGAAATTGGAACCATTAATGTTTGTTTTAGGCAGGTATGTGAATGAAGTACACCTAAATGTGACTTATCCAGAAAACAAGTTATTGTAATACCACATCAGTGATGCATATTTAAGTAGTGGCTTAGGTGGTACTATACATTGTAGGCACAGTTATATTAATAGTGACATCTCTCTCATGTCCATAACACAACTCAGCTGCTGTTGCTGCCGAGTCATCATTTTTGAGCAAAGTTTTAAGGAGCAAACTTGTCCAGAACCAGAATCAAGTTGAAGTGCAGCGAAATGATCCTAGTTCACCTCTTCACTCGGTCAAATCATTTGAAGAATTGCCTCTGTAAGTACTCCTACTATTATATGCTTTGTTTGCCTTGTAATTTTATACCAATGTTGATTTCTTGTTTTATTATACATGTATTTTAATTTTTAGGTCAGAGCAGCTTCGCCGTGGTGTATATGATATGGGCTTCAACAAACCATCCAAAATTCAAGAAACAGCCTTGCCGATGCTTTTAGCAGACCCGTGAGTATGGTGTTAAAATGATGTTAAGTGTCAATAATTTACTTGAAATTTGGGACAGTTATTGTGACAGTCAAACTTTAATTTCATTTCAAAGACATTCAGAAAGAAATATGCATAAAGTGATTTATAAAGCTCTGCTTGAGCTCTTCTTTTCACACAAATGAATGTCCTGCATGTACTCATCATTGGCCTCCATCAGTTGGTGTTGACAATGGATTATGTGCCCTAGTGTTTTATGGTTTGCTGCTGTGGTGGTGTCACATCTGGAACAGCGCTGGCCATAGCTGGTCAGTCCGATTCTGGGGTGGCAGTCTACTGCATCAAGTGAGAAGTGTGGATGGTATCAAGATTATCTCCACAGGACAACCCAATGGCCTTTAGTCTGGCCCTCTTTTTTTGGCCAGGTTCTTAATCTTTTCCTCTCCTGCCTTGAGTTTTCTTAGGAGCACATCTGCTGCCATCAGCTGCTATATCTGCCCAGCTATGTGACTCCAAGATCTAATATAATACCACTGTAACATGTAGTTGTATCAAGTGTGGCACAAAAGGCAAAAAACTCATGTTTTGTTTTCAATCGATGTTTAGACCCAATAACATGATAGCACAATCTCAGTCTGGAACAGGAAAAACAGCAGCATTTGTACTGTCCATGCTTAGCAGAGTAGATGCAACAAAACACTTCACACAGGTAAAATTCCAAAATTATTTTTATGATAATAATACCATAATTACTGGCGCAATAAATAAACATAAACATTAAGTAGCCAAGAAGGTAAGGGAGGGTCATCTAAGAGTTGTTTTATGCACACTTGAATGTCAACAGAAACTTTACTATTATTATTTGTCGTTGTTGCTGTTTATATGTGCTTGAAACAGTTTCTTGATTCTTTTTGTTGTTGTTGTTTCTTTATAAGGTGATCTGCCTTTCGCCAACATATGAGCTGGCATTGCAGACAGGCCAGGTGGCAGAAAAGATGGGGAAGTTTTGTCCTGAGGTTAAGATCGGTTATGCAGTGAGGGGAGAAAAAGGTAAGAAACTTCGTGCAGTCGTCTCAAAAGCTGATCTTCCTTCTAATGTAATTTATTATAAATTTTGTTTCTCTTTAGTGTCAAAAGGCCAGAGAGTGACAGATCATATATTATTTGGCACACCCGGAACCCTGCTTGACTGGATTTTACGACACAAAGTTATTGATTCAAAGAAAATCAAGATGTTTGTATTGGATGAAGCCGATGTCATGATTGCTTTACAAGGACATCAAGATCAATCTATAAGGATACACAAGTCAGTAAACTATTGTTTCAGAGTTAGATCTATCATTTGGCAGCAAATTTTCGTAGGAGTTTATTTTCAGGAATTGCCACTTCTTTGTGCTTCTCAGGAAAAAAATTTTTGCAAAATTTAGAATTCAAAATTTACATCTGGAAACAAATTTTCCTGTCTGGATAATTCAAGTTCTGTCTGGTATTTCATGATCAGAATTTGTAAATAACAACCTGGAGATGTAATATTGCCATGTTTGTTTCACTCATTCACTCTTTCTTGTTTCCTGAGTACTTATGCCAATGATCATAGACAAATTGCACATGAAAGTTTTGTTCTCCTGCTTCTTTTCCACACAGGACATTACCAAAAGATTGTCAAATGCTGCTGTTCTCTGCAACTTATGATGAAGAGGTGATGAAGTTTGCAAAATCAGTCGTGCCTGATCCACTCATCATTCGACTTCGCCGGGAA
>Ga0126339_10000424_pt1:0-20000 | contig 22925 bp, 15 predicted proteins | sample OrbTmetagenome_2_FD_92532 | JGI IMG/M metagenome (GOLD analysis project Ga0126339, IMG submission 92532) | Coral microbial communities from Petempiche,Puerto Morelos, Mexico - Orbicella T R C metagenome | ecosystem: Host-associated > Invertebrates > Cnidaria > Coral | place...
GGGGGGGGGGGGGGGGAGTACAGATCAGGTAGTACCGGGGGTAGCCATCTTGAAATAGGTAATTTCTCCAGACCGGTCTCCAGTAGGCTAGAGCCTTACTGTGGGGTAAAGTGCAGCTAATGGGTGCACTTCCCTGCCATTGTTCTTTATTAACAAACAACAGAACCAACAACAATAACAGAACCAAAATACAAAGTATCTGTTCATTGCACTCTGAATTACAAGGTCTAAGGCTCGCTAAGAGACAGATAGCTGTAGCCTATAACCATTAATGGTATAATATATTTTTTTAAACAAATAATATGTATAAGTATATGTGGATGTGTGTTTTTCTAAAAGTAACAGAATAGTAATGTTCAGTATCTATCCACGACATTCTGAATTGTAGTGTCAAAGCTTGCCCTTCCTTTTTTTTTGTTTTTAATTTTTTGGGAAAGACAAAGTATTAGCCTAATTCATGGCGAACATTTCTATAGATCTAAATTACTTTGTTTGTTGGGTTAAAGATAGTCCTAAAGTATAGTATCAGGGGTTAAAATGTGTAGAGCAAGGGTTCCAGTCTTAGGGGGGGGGAGGGAAAAAGAAAAATTAGTGGCGAAGGATTGGCACAAACAAGAAGACTGAATACAAGAAAGAGCAAGTGCTTGACTAGAGGTCGGGGCATGAGGTGAACACACGAGAGACATGACTGGAACCATTGATACACCATCTTTTACAGATTTAGATAACAGTGGTCTTACTTAGCAAAAGAAAGTTTTGTTGTGATAAAGGGGGTGATTGTTTTCAACTGGGAATCCTGATGGACTTTGGGATCAGGAATTGGTGGCTTGTTACTCATGTTACTGGGATTTACCTATGAACATGAGAAGAGGTTCATAGTGTTACATTTCTCTGAAATAATGTGTTCCAATGCAAAATGTGTGCCTGTCTTTGAGATATTTTCTCTTAGGTCTCATTAACATCAATTTATGGATGCTATAAACTCAAATTTACAAATGAATAAATGTCATGAACTATTACCGTTGTATAGTTTAATAAACCAAATATTGCACAAATTTGTTAAATGTTTCTTTCAAACATTTCAATAACTTACGGTTAGACTACGAGTAGTCCCTCTTTCGCTCAGTCTGTTGTGAGTGATGCGAAAGAAAAGCGCAAGAAAAAAATGGGCGTGCGATATCCTGGAGGCGAGGAGCGCATACTCCTCACCCCCAGCATTTCACGCGGCCATTTTTTTCTCGCAGTTTTCTTTCATGTCACGCACGATGAACTAAGCAAGAGAGGGACTCTCATACTCTAATTATATTCGCTTTCCATTCGAGCAAATATTCTGGTTTAAAGTTCTGCATGTTCCATATTACAAATGGAACAGTAATTTCTGATTGGTTGTACCAACTTGTCCTAGGCCATATCTCTCCAGTTTTTTCCCTTTCCACAAAAACAAACAGAGGAGTCACCTTTTTTACTTGCTTTGGAGTTGTTCTGCTACTCTGAAGTTGAAACTAGGATGTATTATTTAAGTATTGCGAAATTACATTTATCAGCGTAGGTAGCTGGTACATTCATAGGAATTTGAAAGAAGTGCAGTACTGCATTAACTAGCCTATGTAGCCTACTCATTTGAGTATAAACATCGGTTCAAGTACCTTTAACTAAAGACTTGGTGAAACACTATTTACAAAATGGATAACTATACCTGCCGCCGAGTAAGAATGATGGCTAAATGGAGTAAGTACTACTCAAACATTAAATATTGCTGTTGCTATTAACAATATTGAATTTTTACTTAAACTTATTCATTTGGTTTCAAACCTTTTTGCAGTCTGCATCATGTGCTATGCAATGAAGTCTAGTGTGAAGCTAGATTGGGTAGTACTAAGCTGCGACTATATAATCTGTATTAATTGCGTGTGGAAGAAAGAGAAAGAATTGAGAAAAATGAAAGAATGTGGTTGCGGGTAAGTATTTAAATTTTGTACCTGTAAATAACTGAAAGTTTTATGAATAGATAGACGGAATACAAATGTTGCGATATATTTATTTCACTTGGGATCATCATCTTCAAACAGTTCAAAGCACTTTTGATGATTTACACTGTTACTTAAGTATGTTATGTAACTACCTCAAACTGTGGTTGTAAGTATCAAAATGATATTATGCATTGAGTGTTAATGAATTGAAAAGTAGCTTAATTTTATTAATTTTTGAAACTATTTTATTTTTATAAGTAGGCTAAAGGTTCTAACAAACAATTTTCGTTTCTAGATACCTTGGCTATGGAAAGAATAAAGAACAATCTTAAAACATAATTAGAACAATTACTACAACATGTTCCAAGATACTGAAGAAAAACTGAGCATGTACTTGGGCAAGGTGCATTATTTGAAGAAAATAGAAGTTATAGTCATTTTTGATTAGTACGTTAGAGCACTTCTGTTCTTAAACAGTTACCACAAAAAATTGAGTTTTTTATGAAAGTGCTGTGCAAAGGTTAAAAAGAGAAGTTGTTTTCAATGAAGAATCTTTATGTAATAGAAAGTTTCATCACATCTTAAAGTAACAAGTTGTCAACAAAGGACTATTGCACAATGAAAGAAATTCAATTATCAATGAATGTATGTCAGTTGCTCAAAAAATATTAAAAACAGGTCTTAAATGTACAATAAATAAGATTCAGTTTGGTACAAACAGTTTAATTTTGACAATCTTTTCAAAGAAATCTGTATTTTTATGGTAGTGTAGTCATTTCATTTAGTTTAAAGGAATGTTTCAGGTTGCAAAAATTTGTTTTTTTGGTATGCAGGAAAAAAGATAAAACGGTTGTTTATTTGGTAACAACAAATGCATTTTCTTTTAAGGTAATAACTAGTTCACAGGTGTACTAAAAATAAGGTCTATTCTGTAGAAGGTTCTTTAAACAATGAGAATTAATTCTGAAAAAATTTTAACTATCCATCCTCTTGCTACCCTTTTAAGGTAATAGTTTCTGAAAAAATTCCTATTTAGGATATTGCACTTGTATGAGGTTTCTTGATTGACACAATTCTTTGAATTCTTAAAAAAGCTGTCATAACTGAATAAGATTTTTGAACCCCCAATAAACTTTCTGAAAAGTTCATTACAACCATGAATTGAAGCCAACCAGAACAAACAAGAATCCAAACTGAAGAAAGAGGAGAGACAAAAACAAAAAGAGCCCTTTACACAGGAGGACATTTCAAGAAGAAGCATTTCAGCCGGTTGCATTTCAAACAAAGAGGAAACAGCATCAGTAAGTGAAAAGATTTGTACAGTGGTAGAAAATGATCTTTCCACTTCACCAGAACCTTGCAGCTCAAAACAAACTGAAACTCAAAAGTAATCTTCAGTATTAGGAAAGCGGCAAGGACCTTCTTCAAACGAGATAATTGGATATGTAGAATCTGCGAGTCCTTCCAAAAGAAATCAAAGAGATACAACGGATTACTGTGATGTTGTTCTGCAAGTCGAAGGTCCAAAGAAATGCAGAGCTGTATGCTTTTCCAGTGTAAAAAGGCAACTTCTTCTGAAGAAAAAGAACAAAACAGCTGTTAAAATTTCCAAATATAGTTTAGCTAAGGACTCTGAAACAATATACATCAATGATATGACATACATATCAAAGCCAAGGCCTGAAGAATATTCTTTTCAATTTGAAGAATCATTTGCCTCAGTATCTGATAAGTGGCTTTCTTTGAAAGGAGCAATCAAACTTTGTGAACCAATGACTGTAGTTAACATTAAAGCAAAAGTTATAGATGTGGGAGAGACACAACTTGTTTCTGCAAAGCAACTCAAGATGGCAGAGACAATAATCTCTGATGGTGAAACCACTTCAACTCTAATTCTGTGGGAGAAAGATGTTACAGCTGTGCAAAAAAGGAAATATTTCAACTTTGAGCAAGTAAGGCTAAAAGTTGGAGATGAAAAAAAGATTTTTAACACAACAAAAAACACAGTTATCACTGTAAACAATGACAGTGATCTAAACAATGTTGAACCAAATGAAACATGTGTGGAAAGTAGTACGAAGTCTATAAATATTACAAAGATTGAATTGATTGAGGAATTTCTGTTTCAAAAGCCTGTTTGAAATGTAAAAAACATATTCAGTGCAACTCTCAGTATTTGTTGAAATGTGATTTCTGCAATTATATGATGAGACAAGAAAACTGCAAATCGTATGTGATGGTGAAAATTGTGGTGATGGTTTTTCTGAAGGAATGGAAATGACTGAACTTCATTTGACTCTTTTTTTTTAATAAAGCGGTGACGTCACACAATAAGTCATCACTTAAAAAAGGTAAAACCTGTTTGATTACCATTTGCATCATACATTCTCTTTGAACAACCAAAGTAAGTACACTGTTTCCTTGGCTTTTCTTTGCCGCCATCTTGAAACAGCTACATCCATTGTCTCGCTTTCGTGCAACTGGAAATAAGAAGGCTGAATTATGCAAAGCATCTATTGGTGTTTGTAACTTGATGAGAGATGTCCTGACCTCAGACCTCTCTCTGGACTAGTATTGACTTAGGCCTTGAGCAATGGCATTTCCTTGCAGGAAGCTGTTGGGTAGTGCCATTGGTGTCTGCAAACCAGTGACAATTAGAGGGGTTGTGACTTCAGACCTCTCTCTGGCCTGGTATTGACCTGGGCATTGAGCAATGGCATTTCCTTGCTGGATGTTGTTGGGTTGTGCTGTTGGTGTTTGCAAACCAGTGACAATTGTGAGGGACTGTGATTTAAGAACTCATCTCTCTGACCTGCATTTGAGCAGAGCCCTGTGTAGTTGACGGAAAAGAACTTAGAAAGTTCTTGCTAATGGCCATGGATGTCTGCATTTCCTGCATTGCTTTGACGGATGATTTTTCCTGAGCTTTTACTGCCTTTTTTTGGGTCTGTGCCACAGACTATATTTCAGCAGTGCCTACATTTTGATCTCGTCCCAAAAGAGGGGTTGCCTTTTGTCATTTTGTCGTCTGTTTTGTTGTCATGCCATCAGTTGTATGTTTTTGCTTTACAGGTTTGTGTTGTAACATAAGAGGATATGGGACAAAATGTTGACTCTCTTGGGTGACTAATGTGAACTCAATTCCATAATTATTCAGTTTCAAGATGAACCAAATGTTTACTCTCATGTGTGACTAATGTGATCTTATTGCCATAATCATTCAGACGCAAAAATTTAGAACATGGCAGAAGAAATAGGCAGTAATAAGTATCATGATTTTGACAACATGTGTGAGGATTGTAATTGGGAAGAGCAAAAAAAGAACTTTTTGTGCTGGTTGCAGAGAGAGGAAACAGTGGATCTGGAAACATATCAAAAGTTAAAGAAAAATTTGCTGCTGCAATTCTAGATATAGATATCTACAGCGAGAGAGAATAAGCAATGGATGAGGAGAAGTGGCATCTTTACCGTACCATCCTGTACCCCAATGAACAATACAGAGGCGGTTTTAAGATGAGTGGCAGAGGTTTACTGCAATTGTGGGATTATCTAGTTGGACCCGATGGCGGGTTCACTGACACGGCACATTTTTACATCACAGACCATTCCCTTTATGAAAGCCTGTGTAAATGGTATGAAGACAGTGGGGATGTCAAAATTGAAAGTGAACGTTTCGGAGACTAGCTACATGTGAAACAATTGCATGGTGGTATAGTGATAACATCTTTCTAATGGTTTTCTCGTGATACAAAACAGCTTCTCTCATCGCTGACATTATCAAATTGTTCGACTCTGCAGAAAAAATTATTAGTTATGTGACAACTGAAAGAGTTATGAAGAGATAAAAAAAATTCTCTGAAATTGTTTCAGACTGCCATATCTCTTTTTAACTATGTTGCTTTCTTCTGCAAAGGGTGTTGTGTTGCCTAGCAATATAAAAAGATGTTTCTTGTAGGCCACTCCTTTTGGCATTTGTCTTCTTAGCTAAGCTTTTATGGCTTCCTATTACTAAGTAATATTCTAATATGAGAAGACAAAGTTCTGTAGATAGTCTCGTTAAGTACCATTGCAAGGATGATTGGTTTCTTGTATTTTCCATTTTCCTAGGAAAGCGGGAGAAAAATTAATCCTAATTTTTACTTTCATTACAAGTCAGTTTAAATAAATTTGCTTTTACCCACCAGAGGTTGCTACTTTTCTTGAGATTCTCCTTGTTTTCTTCTATTTGGTTTTTTCTTGTTATCTATTTTTTTAAAAACAATGATTGCTTTAGTACTTGTTTACTTATATAAATGTAAGTGCAGTGTTTCTCACCTTGCAGACTGCTTGGATAAACTGTGAAAATTTCTTCTGAGTTAGTTTCATTTATCTGCTGTGAGTAAAAAATGATACCTTCAAAAGGTGTTTAGTTTTTTTCAGGTTTTGATTGAAATTAAAAGGTTAAGTAAAAATGGTTAATAAAGGTTAATTAAAATTATACTATAAAGAACATTTAAAGCAAACCACACGAAGACTTTTGAGCAGAAGAAAGCTATGGATTTTGTAAGCAGGCAGATTGAAATAGAATTGGAAAATGAAGAATTTCAAGTTGATACATATGGAATGCTGTCTAAGGGCCTGATTACATGGCGAATTTCAGCCCGGCTTCTGAAACAAATTCTCATGAAATCAAATTGGCGATTACATGGAGAAGGACTCAGCCCAGGCCGCAATTCAGCCTGGGCTGAAAATCCTAGCCCAGTTTTTCAAACCAGGCTAGGATTTTCAGCCCAGGCAAATGGGCTAAAAAGTCTGAAAAAATCCCATGTAATCGAAACGGAATTTCAGCCCGGGCTGAAAAGCAGGAGATAAGATGGCTGCCACTATGAAGTAGAAGCAATCCCAGTGGAATAAAGGTGACAAAATAGAGAATCTCTCTAATTTTAAAGCTTAGATGGAATATAAGAACATCGAGACAAGGTTAAACAGCACAAGGCTGTCAGGGAGGCCATGAACTCTGCAAGCTTGAGGACATATTTTCTTTCTATGCAAGTACGTCTTTCTGGCTAAGAGACAGGTTTTGTTTCAGTTCCATCATCATTGTAGGGTGTTACTATCCCAAAAAGTTAAAAATTGAGCGCCAACAAAAGGTCAAACTACGAGAGAAGCAATGCGCCTACTTTCATGATTCGTGTTCTCCGCGCCATTTTGATTCTCTGGAGACTTTTCACACACAATTTCATATTTGGTGCCGAGGCTAATATTTCAGCCCGGGCTGAAATTCGTTATGTAATTGCAGCAAAATTTCAGCCCCCCTAGCTGGGCTGAAATTCGCCATGTAATCAGGCCCTAAGCAATTTGTGAAGAATGGCATTTATTACCCTGCTGCCAGTTCCATTTGTAATCTGGAGGATACAGAAGGTTTTGATGCAAACAGTAGCACTGACATAACACATCCTTGTCAGACACCCGAATTGACATGGAAGCTCAGGTCAGAGCCTCCAACCGAGCAACAAAAGTCAGTGTCGAATTGCTTTATCACTCGGACAATGTGTGCAGGTATTCCCTACGCCCTATGCCCTGAGGATACTCCATAGACTCTCTGTGCACGCTATCAAAAGCCTTCTGGAAATCGATAAAATTGATGTACAATCCTCTCTGCCATTCACGACACTGTTCAATGTTTCTCAAGGAGAAAATGTGTTCTGCACTCCACACCTTAGCAAAGAGTGGGAGTAATATCTCTGCTGCAAGCTCTCGATGACATTTAAAGAGCTCAGCTTTAGCTGGTCCTGCCCAGGTGCTTTACCATTCTTAAGATCTCTAATGGTTTCCACGATCTCTTCTTTAGTGGGTGGTTCAATGCTAATGTCAGGGTCTTCCTCAGCATCCTGAGCAGCAGCTGGCTCCTCCAGGGCCTCCTTGTCAAGTACTTCCTGAAAGTGTCGTGCCCATTGCTCTTCCTGTTCCTTCTCAGTTGTTAGTAAGGCCCCTTGCTTGCTGCAGATAGGTGCCTTCCCTCTCCGTTGACCTCCACAGATTTGCTTGGTGATTCTGTAAACTGTACCTTGCTCCTGTTTCTGGGCAGCAGCCTCTGTTTCTGTTGCGAAGTTCTCAACAAATCTTTTGTCTGCTCTAGCTGACCGCTTAACTTTGGCAAACAATAGATTTTTTAACCGGGTTAGGTTAATTTTAAACCACCTTTTCCTGTGCTTTAACCCAGGTTAGTGGTCTCTTATCAGCAGTCTAATCAGCGCTGCACGGAAGCAAGTGTTTTTGGCAGAGTTTACTGTACTGAGCTTGTGATTTCTCTTTTAGGCGAGTAGACGTGGCCCCCATAATTTCACCCTTTGCTCTTTTCCTCTCTGCAATAGCATCCCAGGGGTCCGCACTCACTTAGGGGAGGATCCTGACTAAAACCAGCCTCCTGGCCCTCCAGGTTGGGGGTCAGGCGTAAGGTTGACAACCTCACCCTGTAAAAAAGATTTTGTCATGGAAACACCAACAAGAAATCTCATGTAGACTGGTAACAAGTAATGATGGCAATTTCCACGAAATGGCACATTCTTTGCATTTGTTAGCTTCCGAAGTGCTCTTTGAAGAAGGAAAATTTATTTCAAATATAATGCGATTCAAATACAAGTACTCAAGCTACTATTTTTTTAATGTGAAAGATCTACTTCACAAGTAAGAAAGAATTTTAAACAGCTAGATCAATACTTGAATCCGTATCGAATCGAAAACCGTCTGGAAACTAAATCTACCATCCAACCCCCCTCCCATCCAGAATTTCCTGGGTCTTTGTCAATTAATTTCCGTGGTAACCATAAACCCGGTTTAAGTTTGATGAACAGCCAAAATTAGCGGCCGCATCACGATTTTTCGGTAACCTGGTTAACCGTAATTAATTAATTAGAAATAACCCGGTAAACTCTCTAGTGCGGCCGTGGCCATTGTTTAATGCATTTGCTGTGGGTTTTGATTATTACTATAATGAGTCTTGCATGGTCAAAATTGAAAAGATATCTTACACAATGTAGTTTACAACAATTTTCTTTTATTTACCATAGAAACCTATTGTCTTTTATAATATAGATAGTACCCTGCGCGCGCTCTGATTGGTCAAAAACCCATGTTTTATCAGAGTGTAAGACAGAAAAAGTGTGTTTTATTGTGTTTTGCCACATTTCCTTCAGTCAACATTTTCTTAGAGATGGCGGAAACCTTTCTTTGAAGAAATTTGTCATGGATTTCTCAGAAGTGAAGAAGATGAAGCAGCAGAAAGTTTTGAAGACAAGGCATCTAGCACTTTAATGGTATTAAATTGTGTCAGTTTGTCCATCTGTGTGCTTTGCTGTTTCTACTCGTGGTGTGTAAAAGCCATATCATCAGGCAAATGAAGAAGCCTAAGCCATGTATTACACTGTGATAAAACACTCTCGACATTTGAGAACACTTGATACATGGCTTAGGCTTCTTTATTTGTTAATGAATAAAAGGGCTGCACTTGTGAGTTTTTCAAAAAGCTGAAATTGCATGAGCCAAAGTGGCTCGGGAAATTTCAGCTTTTTGAAAAACTCACTCATGCAAATTAATTCCAAATTGAACTCGAAACCGTATGATTACCAATACTAACACTAGACAGCATGATTATTAACATTTACTATTGTAGTCTTTTTGTTCAATTTTGCCTTACCCTAAATGTCATATTTGATTTCAGGCTGATGTACTCTACACAGATCATAATCATAATGTTGTGGCCCTCGTGCAACGTAAGTATGGTGGTGGGGACAACATTAACTGGTATGGCACTCCTGGAGCCTTTGATTTTACTGGGAGCAACTCAAGGGAGCACCCACCCTTCCACGAGGGACAACTTTTTTTAAACTTGTTTACTTCATTTGTGATGGTAAAATTACTTTGTTGTACTAAATAAATTAAATTTTCACTGTCCTTACACAATGAAATTGTGCATACTAATGCTACTGGAGAATTCAAAATTCAAAGTGGAAGGCCATTTCCATCATTATTTGCAAGTTTGTGAGAAATTTGGTTAATATCTCTCCACTTTTTATCATAAAGTAATCAGTGGGAGTGTAGTGGTGTAAAGCATACACTGTTGTAACATTATTTAAGCCATTCCATTATGTTAAGCAGCATAGAAAATAAGCAATAAGTAGTAAGATCTATATTAGTATTTTTGGCTTGCAAGTGATCTACAACATAACACAATCATGTAATATCCTTATAAAATAGCTACCTTTATGTATACTGCACAGACTGTGCATGTTAAGTAACTTTGCCATCAGAATTAACTGGCCTTTTTTTTGTTTATTTATAAAATTACAGCCAGCCTCTTTACAGCTAGGTAAAACACAGCTAGTTTAAGAGCATTAACTGCCGCTTATAAGCCCTGGGCTGTATACAACTTTGTAAAGGCTTTAGATGGGCTTATAACTGGAAGGACATATCCAAGGATCTTATAACCTGAATAACAAAACCGTTTTGAAAACAAACTTAATGGCTGTGTTGGTTGAGACAGGTTTTTCATTTACTGGTTTTTAATTTGGCATTAAAACAGCATGATAAATTCAATTGAAAACAAGGAAAGCTAGAGGGGGGCCTTTATATGGGGGCTTATAATTGGATGTATTTTTGGTTTAGAAGAATGTAGAGATATTGTGTTACGTTATACTGCACGTGCTCTAGCCCGTGTTATTTTGATCATCAGTTTGATTTCAGCCAATCAGATGCTTTGTATGATTATTTGATTTCATAACAATTTAAGCACAAGGACCATCTGTATTTTGGGAGCCTGCATTGTGTGTAACACTGGGCAAATAAATAACTTAAAGCTGTTTCTTTGTTGTACATTATTACACATCGATTTTGCTACATGGTGTCAGAAGTAGGACGGTCTAATCACACACCTAAGGATGACTGACCCTCCAGCACAAGCACAAGCACAAGCAGTACAAGCAGGTACATCACAGAGTTTTGTTCTCCCATCAAATTTGCCACTGCCTAAAGCGCTAAGCTTTGACAACAATTTAGCCACGCCATGGAAATTGTGGAAACAAGCATGGAAACGCTACGAAATCGCCACTGGTGTGCACAAACAAGAAGGTGTTGTCCGCATCTTGACTCTATTAAGCATCATCGATGAGGACGGCACCTTCACATAAAATGAAGGAGAAGACCCAAATGACATTGAGTTAGTTTTGCAGAAGTTCGATCAGTTCTGTGCCCCCAGAACACAAGTTATCTATGACCGCTATCGTTTTAACAATAGAAACCAGGAACCAGGCGAAAATATTACCAGCTACCTTACAGAGCTGCGAACGATGGCCAGAAATTGTGCACATGATACAATCACGCCAGATGACATATTGCGAGACTGCCTCATGTTGGGCATAAGTGACGATTGCATATGCAAGAGACCTCTCCGTTTAAACGATTTGACCCTTCAACAAGCCATGGACCAAATGAAATCTTCAGAGCAGACCCAACAGCAGGTAAAACAAATGACCAGAGGAGACACGTTGGTCCATGCATTGAATAAATCCAGAAACTCTGATCATGCTGAAGATGACAAGACAAGAAGACCACCGAGAAAAGAATGTGGAAATTGTGGAATGTTGCATGGATGCGACTGCCCAGCATATGGAAAAACATGTTTCAATAGTGGAACAATTAATCACTGCGCATAGATGCCAAGCTTCATCAAGAGGAAGGAGGAACAGAGTCTCGACTGGTCATGAAACCGCTGATCCGAAACAAGACCCATACTACATTGTTTCAGTTGCTGAGAACAAACCCCAGGCACAGATGGCTGTCATCAAAAGGCAAATCTCTTCGCCTACACCTGAGACAGAAGTTCAGTTTCAAGTTGACGCCGGATCTCAGTGTGACATACTCCCTGCCTGGATATACAAACAGGTTACAGGAGACACTCAGCTTCAGCATCTCAAACCTTGCCAAAAGGAGATCGTTTCGTACACAGGAGAACATCGCAAAATGACTGGCAAAGTCAACCTCCCCGTTTGGTCTGGAAGACATCGAAAGTCACTTGACTTTAACATCATTGATGGTGATTATGAGGCAATTTTGTCATTAAACACAAGCGTTGGCCTTGGTTTTGTAGGGCTGCACAATTGTGACGTTCCGGCAACCCACGTCAACTCGCCCTCCACCACCCTGCAAGAAGAATTCGCAGATGTATTCGAGGGATTAGGCGCCCTTCCAGGAAAGTACCAAATCGTTATTGATGAAAACATTCCACCATGTGTTCATGCCCCGAGACGAGTGCCAGTGGCCCTGCGACAGCGCATAAAAGAGAAGCTTGATGAGCTGGTTGAATGTAAAGTGCTCGTGCCAGTCATGGAACGAACTCAGTGGGTATCCAGCATGCTGACTATAGTGAAACCGAACAAGGTACAGATTTGTATTGACACAAAAGACCTCAACGGCGCAGTACGTCGAGAAAATTACCTGCCCACCATCGACGAAGTTGCGTCCCGATTAGCAGGCGCCAAGAAATTTACGCTCTGTGATGCCAAGGACAGTTTCCACCAAATCCTTCTGAATGACACCTCTAGCTATTTGACAATGTTCAACTCGCATTTCGGACGTTACTGTTGGCCACGTATGCCCTTCAGTATATCCAGTGCTCCTGAAGTCTGGCAGCGACGAATGCATGAGTTTGTTGAAGACCTCGAGGGCCTTGAAGTCATCGCAGACGATTTTCTCATTGCTGGCTTTGGTGCAACTGATACAGAGGTTAATGCCAGCCTCGAAAAGAATGAACGTGCATTCCTTCAAAAGTGCCATGAGTGGAACCTCAAACTTAACAAAACGAAGTTCAAGCGAGCCCAAACTGAAGTGTGATTCATGGGCCATCTCCTGATCCCGGAGGGCCCATCCAAAGTGGAAGCCATCTTAGAAATGCCTCCACCGAGTGATGTAAAAGGGCTGAAGAGATTCCTTGGCATGGTCAATTATTTGGCCAAATTCCTGCCCCTATTGTCTGACATGATGGAACCAGTGAGAAGACTAGATGACAAAGAAGTTGAATGGTGCTGGCTTGAACAACACCAGAAAGCATTTACCACCATCAAACAGTACTTGGCCGATGCTCTGGTATTGAAATACTATGACGTCAATGAAGAAGTCATGATCCAATGTGACGCTAGCAAGACAGGTCTGGGAGCGGTTCGTATGCAAAAGGGACAATCCATTGCCTTTGCATCCAGAGCTCTGACAGGTAAAGAAACCTGATACGCACAAATCGAAAAGGAGTTATTAGCAATTGTGTGGTCAGCCAACAAATTTGACCAGTACATACTGGGATGAGATTGTGTGCATATCGAGTCTGACCATGAACCACTGAAAGCAATCTTCAACAAGCCAGTTCACAAGTCACCAAAAAGGCTTCAGAGGATGCTGATGGCTCTACAGAACTATTCTTTGGATGTCCAAGACAAGAACTTGTGTGAATATCTGATGCCTTAAGTCACGCCTACTGCAACACAACTGAGTTTGTACAGCATGACACAAGTCTCGTCTGCTCAATTGAGGAAATTGACCATTCAGAGAACCTCTCTATCGCCTCGTACAGAATCGCTGAATTCAGACGCGAGACAGCGAATGATGCTGTCATGCAAAGTCTAATTGGGTCAATAAAGAGCGGATGGGCACCGTCAAAGAAACAGTGTGACCCGGTGCTTACACCGTACTATGACAAGCGAAACGAACTCGTGGAGGACAAAGGATTAATATTCCTTGGGGAACGGCTGGTTGTACCTACATCCCTGAGTAAAGAAATGAAGCAAATTCACAGGTCACACATTGGAATTGAAGGATGTCGCCGTTATGCCAGAGAAGTCTTGTACTGGCCACTCATGAACGCCGAAGTGAAAGATTTTATTTCCAAGTGCTCAATCTGCCAATCCCGTAAGCCTGATCAGTGTTGTGAAGACATGCAACCTTATCCTACATCAAAGAAGACTTCCAGATCAGTTAAAGAACATACAAAGGAGGACATTTGGTCGGAATGTGTTACGGATATAAAGAATATATCATGATGAATATGCCATCGTATATATGGATTTTCATAGTGATGTGGAACTAATGACGTCATCACTCAAGCTGCTATTGGGTGAAGAAAATGTTAGACCTTATTACGGAAAAGGACTGACTCTGCCTTCAGAAGAAAAGAGTTTCAAGTTTTGGTAGCCACTGAGTCCTATGAGGTTGGCACACATAGTCCACACGTGGACAATATTTTCAGGGTGGGTTGCATGCGTAACCTTAGTGTTATGATCCAAGCTGGAAGAAGTGGTAACAGCGCTGATGGTTTTCTTCTAGTCAATGAGTCAAAGGATGACCAACACTTAGCTTTCTGGACCAAAAACTGTTCAAAAAGTGTAGAACAGATAAAGCCACAACTGATTCAATCATGGCGCTGGGTCTACTCTATATACTGCAAACGACGTATGAGAGAGGAAATAATCAGTAAGTTTGGAGAAGGCCATCTGGAGTTGCAGTGTGTAGATGAGTGTTGTTCCAGTTGTGATATCAAAGACAAAAGAGATTTCAACGTAAAGGAAGCAATAAGGCTTCTAATCCAGGCAGTTTTAGACCTCAGACAAATGCAGACTTATGAAGAAGGGGTAAAAGAAGAAGTACTGATTGGATGGTTAAGAGGTAGCAAGAAAGATACATTTTCTCTGCCCGAAATGCAGAAAATCATGGAGCTAATGCAGACATATTCTGTTGGTACGAAGACTTTAAAGATAGAACTTCTCAAGGGTGGCGGTCAAGGGTTCTGAGACAAGCTATTCATTTACAGTTAATTGACAGATAATAACATATTAAGGTGCACATCATTCACAAGAGTATGGAGGCAGTACAAAGCTTCTGAGAAAGGGAGGCAATTTCTGGATTCTCCTTATGATATCCTTGTTTTGGATCCAATAAACAATTCATTAGATCAAAAAGCAAAACAGAAGCTTCTCACAAGAGCAAGGACTGGAAGAGGACATCATTATCTGCCAAAAATAAAGGATTGCCTGAGGAATTCGGCAAATTACATAGAGTTAATGCTTAAGGACCCGCATGAATTCCCAGGATTCAACACAGCCTCAGGGACGCCACAAACAAACTTTGTTTTTGTTTAAGACTGTAGAAAGTTAAATTTTTCCCCCAGTACTCAACCTCATTTTATTTGGGACAATAATCAGCTGTCAAAACAAAGTACACAAACAGCCAAGCACAATATAGTTATAGATGGTGTGGATACCTTATTAAATGTGAGAAGAGGACCTTGTGAAGGTGTGAAGAAGTGTGCTAGTGTTGACTGCTCTTACATTGTCTCCAACAGACAAAAGGTCAATCGTTGTGTACACCACAGAGAGTCATTCCCTTGTTTCCACTGGACCATGTCCTGCACATATGGTTTACATATGGCCATCCAGTGACAATGGAAGGCGATGGATTGGGATTGTGCCAAACATGCAACACAACCACTCAAAACCAGCACCACACATCCTGTAAAGCAAAGTTAAAGAGGACATCCAGAAAGTGGTATCTGATGATAGTACTTAAAGTACCAAAGATATGATGAAGGGGTTGGGAATTGGTTATGTCCCCCTGAAGCCAGTTCACCTGCAGCTAATGCTGACCATGTGGGGAGAGAGGAAAATGGCGCTTGGAAAATTTGTCTTTTCTTAAAGAACTTTGTTCACTAGATGAGATACTTGGTTTTGATAAAATTAGGAAAAAAGTGGAAGGTAACCAGTTGTATGATGAAAGCATGAATATAAGCGAAAAAGTCAACAAAATGATGGGACAGTATCAGATGGAAGGATCTGAGTATATTTTTATGAGTGCCAGGAAGTATACGTTTTTTATGTCGCCATTTCAATCAACTCTTTTGAGTAGAGCAGAAGATTTATTTATGGATGTGACCTACACAGGTAACAACTTTTTTCCATAACTTCTGAGCATCGTAACTTTCAACGAACAAACGTGCATGTATAACGCGGTTGCAAGAGTACTGTGCAGTAGACAAGATGGTGAGACTTATGCCAAGTCGATAACCACAATTCTCGACAAGGTTTCACATGATCATGCTTATTTCTCAAATGGTGCGAGGTTAAGGTCCATACTCGTGGATTTCGACGATGCACAATACAAAGCCTGAAAGAATGTCTTGGTGAAGAACTGGCCAAGAAAGTCATCCAGGGATGCAATGGTCATTTGCAACGATTGGTGAATAGAGTCTGTATGTTTGTTTGCCAAAGCGACGCTGAAACTCGTATCTTCAAAACTTTAGCTCACAAAATTGAAGAAGAATGAGATAAAGAGAATGTTTACCTAATTTTCGATGTTCTATCGGGTTTCAGGAAACTACAGGACGCTAAACAGTTTATCGAGTACGACCTGTCCTCTGAACTTGACAGGCTTGACAGCCATAACTGGACAAAACTGAAGCACTGGAGCAAGTAGTGGTGTCGGTTGAATCACCAGCAGTGTCTACAAGGGCCTTAAGGAAATGGACGTGAAAGATTAGGAAGGACCATGTACCACCAATCCAGTTGAGGCATTGAACCGAAAATCACTGCAGGAAGGTTGTACTGTTCTTCATACATTAATGGAAAACATTTACCTGGAGGATCACCTACAAGTGGTGAAAACAGCAGTGTGCGAAGGTAATGTTACAACCTCTTATAGGGCATCACCTGGTAAACCAAAAAGTACATGAAACCGTACAGCATTGGGAATTTAGGAGATGAAGGTCCACCAGACAAGCGCTGGCATATAATCAGTCGGAAAAGAAGGCCGAATGGTAGAGCATCAATCAATCGTCTGATTGAAGTGGAACATGAGAAAAAGGACAAATCAGGAAAGGTGACAAAGTACTCGGGATGGTGCAAAGGACAGATCGTGGCATATAGGAAACATGAAGGGTGCTTGGTAAAATTTGAGGATAGAATTGCCAATGATGGAACAGTCGTCGCTGGGTGGTCAGATTGGATTCCAGACTTAAATAGTAAGGATGTTCGTTTATTAGATCAGTAATTCAATTACTTTAGCTCACTCTAATCAAGCTAAAGTTTGACATCCAAAAGGCCTGTATTATGTGAAAAACAAGGCCTTGACACGCTGATCAAAGATGGTGTCAAACCATCCAATTGACTTGACAAAGAAGTGCACTAAGCAAGCGCTTCGTACACATTGTCAATGTAGTGGGTTGAGCTGTCCTGAATAAGTATGTGGGGTTAACAACTCTAACAAATGTTGTTTGATCAACACTATGCATAGCTTAAGTCCTCCCAGACATCTGGAAGATCCTCCAGATTTCTTAACTGATCAAAACACAAATTTTGTTCAACGTCCTGCTCTTCTCTACAACTACATTATGTCATATTTCCCAGCAATATTCCAGAGTCTCCTGATTCCTGCAAGAATTTTGTTTTTCTCTCAAAACAGGCCTTTGTAGAGTTGACACCCCCCGTAATAAGTTTGAGAGAACAAACCCCAGTTTCTAATAGATAATGGAGACTTCTAGGACAGGATTGAGCAGGACAAGATGTAAGAGGGAGCGAAGAATAAAGAACCTGATACTAACAATGGATGACTTCCCCAACACAGTAACTTCTACTAAATTGAAACAATATTCAGTGCAAGTTACTGTGCATGGATAATATCACAAAGTGTGGGGGTCAGGAAGGCACTTTACTAAGTAGTAAACAGTTGATAAGATATGTGATTGTGTCTCTTTCTTGCTAGGGAGGACTATGACAGGTTTCATTTACCTGAGTCAATTATGGTAGACAGAAATTACCCAATAAATTTTCCTCTACTCTGCACAGCACTTTTACACATACTGTAGGGAGATGGGGTTTGGTCTCAGATTGGGAAGTTTTGTTTCTCGATATCAGGAATGAAAGGGGCTATTTGCTGTTTTCTAAGCATAACCCCACAAAACTGAAGAAGACGAATAGTGCACTTTGAGTGTAATTTTTTTTATTCACGCCCTGCCGTTACCCACAAAGCACTTAAACTATTGAAACTTTTCATTTCGCTGGTAAGGTGTTAACCAAGCAAAGTTTCAAAATTAGAACTAAAATCGGGATATTCAGATTACGGATTTCACCGCAGATGTCATTAATTACAGTAGGCCAATAACTAATGGCATGATTTGGAACCACAACAACGCATACTGTAACAGTTTAGGTTAACATCTCACGGCTTAATTTGGAACCACACTTACTACATACTGTGACATTTTAGGCCAATAACTAAATGCTTAATTTGGAACCACACTTATTACATACTGTAACAATTTAGGCCAATATCTAACAGCTTAATTTGGAACCGCTCTCATTACATAATGTAACATTTTAGGCCAATAACTAAATGCTTAATTTGGAACTACACTTAATACATACTGTAACATTTTAGGCCAATAACTAACAGCTGAATCTGGAACCACTCTCATGACATACTGTAACATTTTAGGCCAATAACTAATGGCTTAATTTGGAACCACACCTATTACATACTGTAAAATTTTAGGCCAATAAATAACGACTTAATTTGGAACCACTCATTACATACTGTAACATTTTAGGCCAATAACTAATGGCGTATTATTAGCATCGGTATTATAGTGGTTGTATGAATCTTAGGGTTAGGGTTAATGCTTTCAGCAGAGAAATGTCATAAAGAAACTTTGGTTTTGGGGTATTGCTATTCTATCATTTTCTGAGTATTTTATCATTTTCTGTTTTGGCACTCTGACATTGATGCAAAGAGCAGAGCGTATAAATTTTCAGGCTTGTATCATTTACATTTGTTATAAAACCTTTTATGCCTTCAAGGACAAACAACAGATGATCCAAATGACCCAGATTATGTGCCAAACCTTCTCATGGGTTGCAAGGAGGAAGGATGCTTTAAATGCTGCCAGAAGAAAAAGGCAAGGTACCTGTACCTCAGGTGGTGTGAAATAAAAGAGAAAGCCAAGGAGGATAGAAAAGAACTTCCCGAAGGGGTAGAGGCACTTTTAGACCTTTCACTAAGCAGTGGAAACATTTCAAACCAACCAGATACATCAACCATGGATGTCACAGATTTGTCACGTACGTAAATTTCTCTCAAATGTTTTGTTTAGTCCTCATTATTTGCGGGTTTGTTATCCTTGTTATCCTAAAATATTGATATTAAAATATAAAATATTGTTATCCTAAAATATTGAGGCAGTCACAAGTGGCGAATGCCAGGAGGAGCCTACATGTATAACCCAACACTCAGGGTTTCATCCAGTCTGTATCAATAGATGGGCATTGCAGACTGCTTGGTTTCAATACAAGCAGCAGTACAAAGATCCTTGTGATGGGCCAGAACATAAACTATTTAGACATGAAGCCTACAGGCAACTGGCCCGATGGTGCTGGGGAATTTTAGGGAAAGAGATAAGGGTAGTTCTTCCATCTTGTGCTGTTATGTGCATCCGTAACTTCTATTCCCCACCTGGGCCGGAAGAAGAGTTTGCCTTTGAAGGGTTTAGGTATGCAGATGAGTGATCTGGATTTACCCTGAAACTATTTATAAGTTGAAAATATTGAAATGATATATTAATACTTAATAATTACTTACTTAGGCCTCTCCCATATATACCGTTGTTAGGAAAAATTGTCTAAGTCAATTTCTAGAACAATCTAGAACCGGAAGTCATTCAGCCATGACCAATTTGTAAAAGAACATTCCAGAACATTCTAATCCTTATGTAATTACTCAGATTAGCAACTGTGTCAAACTACTTAATTTAGTTCCCAATAGAAGTTTCTAGAACTTTAAGCCTCATGTATATTAGAGCGAGTGTTTCTTCTGTGAGAGAGATTGATTCAAATTTGAAGAAGCTTAGTGCTGTAAATTCGTGAAGTTACCTTACGGAAATAAATTAGTTTGTTGCTGTTACCAGCAATCCTGAGTTCTATCTGGAAACAACCCTGCTCTTCAACGATACTCGTAACATTGGGGGCC
>Ga0126339_10000425_pt1 | contig 22925 bp, 12 predicted proteins | sample OrbTmetagenome_2_FD_92532 | JGI IMG/M metagenome (GOLD analysis project Ga0126339, IMG submission 92532) | Coral microbial communities from Petempiche,Puerto Morelos, Mexico - Orbicella T R C metagenome | ecosystem: Host-associated > Invertebrates > Cnidaria > Coral | place: Petempiche,Puerto...
AACAATACAAATGAGCGACCACTTACATATTTTTGGGCATCTTCAGGCCTAATCAAGATGTCAACATCGAGAAAGTAAAAGGCGAAGGTAAAAGCAAACTTTCTGCCTACACACAAAACAACGTACATCAAAACTGCTAAGAGCACATGGTCGCAGAAATCATGTGACCCGCCCAAGGGGGGTACAGAGGGGCACGGTAAGGCAAACTGTCTCTAACACTACTCTTCTGTGTCTGTTGCTCAAAATGACACTTGTGTCATGAAAATCAGCTGCAAGCTACAATTGCATTATGCTAACATGGTGGCCTACCAAACAAAAAAGAAAGTCTCTCCTGGTAGGCTCTGCTGGAAAGCTTGAACTCTCCATTGTCCTGTCTTACATATTTCTTTGGAGACCAAGAAACAAAAAAGCACATTTAAGAGGAAAACAAACTTTGTGCCCCTCACCAAAAGAGTTAAGATATTGGTCCCAGTTTTTGGGAAAATGCTGTCTTTTGAAGTCTTCTTCCTGTAGGTAAAGCCACCCCTTTTTAAACTCTCCTTTGTTCTCAAACAAATATTTGTGACCTCGCACAACCCCAATTTAGCACCCAGAAAGAAAAAGCACCTTCGTAGAAATTCACTTCTTGGAAAAAAAAATCACATCTGCTGACACTAATAATGTGAGACTTGATTCCGAACTGGATTAAGCACGGAAACCCAGAAAGCACGAGGGCTACATTTGATACTACATTATCTTTACATTGTAATTAGGAACATCAATCACGCCTCGTTCGAAAAAGTATGTATAGTATTTTAAAAAGATTGAATTTTTATCTCACCTGCAACTCTAATCATCGTTGCTGCCATCATCATTACTTCACTCCCATTGGTTCTGCTGTACCCTTTGACAACTTTAGTAATTTTTTTAGTTGGAACGATACTCGTCAATCCGATATAAAGTAAAATAACCCATACTTGGGTACTCTTTGTAAATTTCTTAGAGACATTTGATTGCAAATGACTACAGTAACAATGATAGACACATGAAAGCACAGGTGAAATAAAGTTGGTAAGTTATGTGTAGATTGCAAGACCTTTTTATATGTTGTTGTCAACTTCCTTTGATTGATTGAAATTTGATATCACAGCTATTTCATTGGCCAATATGTTTTTGTTTACTCACTTGCAATCGTAAGCAATGTCCCATTCAATGCCAAAAGTCTCACCTATGCGATGCGAATTACTAGTATATTGCTGTAGAGTCACAAGTTTACTCAATAGGCCTTGTGAAATTTTTTTCCATCATTAAAATCTTTTCAGTTTAAGATTGAAGCGATCTCTGGTAACTTGAAAAGAAATGTTACAATCAAAATTACAAGTTTGAAGTGAAGTGGGAGAGAGTAATAAAAGTTGATCTACAATAGGAGTTACTTTGCTCCGTGATAATTTTCATTTAAGTGTAGATATGAAAACCTTAAACTGAAAAACTGTGATCTGCATAAAAACTGTAATCCGCATGGTGAAAAAGCTCTGTCACAGTTTTTTACTATACCAAGCTCCCAGCCGGCAAATAACATAATTTACACCTTTCGTGCGCGTGCTTACTGAGAATAATGGATGGGGCATTGATTTATCAGCAGATTAAAAGGAGTTAATTGAACTAGCTTGTTTGGTCTATATTAGAGAATATTGGTATGGTTCTTAAAAATGAAAGAACTTGTTTAATATAACTCCAATACAGACCTCTTCCTGTTTATTACAAGCAGCAGTCACTATTCAGACAACTGTTTCCGTGGTTTTCTGTTATAACATAGGATTTCAGATGTGAGTTAGACAATAGTAGGTTTTTAATTGAAGGGGTGAGTGCAAAACCATGCTAAGTGACGATTTAGGTGAGAAAACAAAATTTTCGTGAAAGGGCTTGAATCTTTGCATGTGGTCTTCAACGTAATATAAAAACATGGTCCTGTATTTTTGCTGCTGGGTTTTGCTTCGTTTTATAAAGATGCCACTAGGAAAACCGAGTGGTTTTTTGCATACGCAATATCTTGAAAAGGAAGGGAAGCTTAGCAGAAAAACTACGGGACATTGCTAAACATACCTAAACACAACTGCATGTGAAATTTGGAGCATTTTCAACAAAGTTCACTTGTGACTAAAATACCTAACGCCCTTTTACCGCCAAGTCCTTCAAATAAACGAAGCTGGGCCTTTGTTATGATAAACAGAGCCGATCCTTTGTTATAATAGCCAAGCCAAGCCTTTGTTATAACTCGAAGTCTCGCCTTGGTTTATTATATCAAAGGATCAGCCCGCTGCTACCGCAAGGACTTTGATTTCACTTACAAAGCAGAAAAATGTCAATTTCACGCAGCACATAAGCTCAAAAATGTTGATTTTAGGTCAAAAAAGGTTTAAATGTTGATTTTACGTTAACGCGTCACGGCAAGGATGTTGATTTCACTTAGAAACCAGCAAAATGTCAATTTCATGCAATGCATAAGCTCAATGATGTTGATTTCACGTTAACGCGTGACAGCAAGGATGTCGGTTTCATTTAGAAACCAGCAAAATGTCAATTTCACACAGCACACAAGCTCAATAATGTTGATTTCAGGTCTAGAGGTTAAAATGTTGATTTTACATTAACGTTTGACGACAAGGATGTTAATTTCACCTAGAAAACAGCAAAATGGTAATTTCATGCAACGTATAAACTCAATGATGTTGATTTCAGGTCTAAATAAGTTAAAAAGTTGATTTGACGTTAACGCGTGATGGCAAGGATGTTGGTTTCACTTAGAAAACAGCAAAATGGCAGGAGTCCATGATGGGCTCCTGAAAATGGTAATTTCACGCAACGTATAAGCTCAAAATGTTGATTACAGGTCAAAAAAGGTGTAAATAGAAATAAAATAAAACAAATAAACATTTCAATAAGCACTTTTCTAAATACAGCAACGTCTTAAATGGTTAAAAATCACGAAGTAAATACATAGTTTTCCGTCAACAAATGCGATTGTAGCTTTATGTCACGCACCGCCATAACTTCGAAGTTCAAAATGTGCTGGTACCTCTCACGCCTGAGGATAACAACTTTGGTGGCTGTTTAGTTTTGGATTTAAGAATTTGATGACTTCACATGAAATAGGGCTGACATTAACAGATTAACCCTTCTGCACAACATACGGGTTTCCATACATCTGCATGTCCACTGATCCCAGAATCTCAACACACTACAAATCATGCCGATTTGAAATAAAATCAACGCAACCTGGATCACAGATCTATGTTACAATCGATTGCTACTTTTTGGTCATTATTACGTTTAAACAATCTAGTCACCAGTTCAAGAAACGTCCGCGGAACGTGATCGCAATGCATGCTGGGAAGGGTCTTTACAACTCGCATGCGGAAAAACATGGCAGTTGATATAAGACAAATTTTATAAGTCTAAAACCAGTTCTCGCATTCCAAATTTTGATGCTGGCAACGCTTGGCAAATGGGCCACAACCCACCAGAGGGTATTTTACAGGACCATGTTTTTCTATTACATTGAAGACCACATGCAAAGATTCAAGCCCTTTTGCAAAAATTTTGTTTTTCACCCAAATCGTCACTTAGCATGGTTTTCCACTCACCCCTTCAATTATATTAAAGTGTCTCCAATTTGTAGTGGGGGGTTTCCCATCGACTAAATATTTCAAGATGTTAATAATGTTGTTGTATGTGTGTAACTTAGCCGCAAAGATGGTTTATTTTTTGTTATGTATTCTATCACAATTGTTGTAAACAGCAATCACCTTGCTGGCAATGATATGGAAACTTCAATGGATCTCATTGAGCGACTTTTCTGAGAGCTTCTTAGATTTTCTTAAAGAAAAAAGCATGCAATAAACTTTACTACTACCTTATTAATTCTTTGATGAGTTGATTACACACGCCGGCTTTTGGTTTATGTATGGGACTCAGCGACATATCTACTTATCTCTTGGGGTTTCCCAGCAGCAAGTTTCAATAGACGACATTTATTTTGAAATATGCAAATAACACCCTGTCCACACTAGCGCAACAAAAAGCAAAATCGCATCATCATTAAAATGCATTAACAAAATAAATTTCCTGCCTTTTGCCGCTACCAAAAAAAGACAAGAAAAATTAAAAATAACAAAATTAGTGTCTCACTGTAAGTTAAATACAATTGCGATTTTGTATTGCTATAATTGTTTTGTTTTCCAAATGTAAGCTGTGAAACTTTTTGTTGCTGTATTTAATTTTGTAACATATAATTTTTGATGGACACAGAAACTGAGCAGCAGCCTTAAGTTGATCGATAAAGGAACAGCTGATTCGAATCAATTACATGTCAAACGCTACACGCGTGAATTTCGGATAACTGAATAAAAGTAAAACTTTTAGCACCCGTTTTTACCCATTCCTTTTGATGACTATTTTTTTAGAGAAAAAAGAAAAGCAAATGGCAGGAAATGCAATATCACTGACAATAAACTATTACTATGCAATTTCCTGACATTTCTAGTAAAGGTTGTCTCAGTGTAGATCATGACTTTTACTGCAAGTGGTGGCTCCTAAAGGAGCGGTTGTTGTTACCTGTAGGTGCAATGTGGAACCTTCGACTTACAGGATTTTTCCCCGCAGAGTGCAGGGTGGAAGCTCTTAAAAGAGCTGTTTTGTTTGCGTTCACGGTGCTGCAGCAATGAGATCTTCCATTCCAGGCTTGCAGAACTGATGGATCTTGTGGAACAGATACTGCCGCCTTTCTTGAGATAATCCTGGAGGATTGAGCTTGGCGGAAGTACGGCTGGTGGCAGAATGGCAGGATTCTTCAGAAGCTGTAGAGACTGTTCAGGAGAAGTGCTGTACTGTCTAAAATAAAGTCTGCTGGGTTCGACTTTTGAAAATCTGAAATATTGAAACTTTTTGATGTTTGGAACTTTGACAAAGTACCGTTGTAGAAATGCTGACCAGTTATACACTGGCACAATTACTTGGCTATCATGTGTCCTGACAAGCTGAGCTTTGTTTACACCAACAGCGCTCAATGACTTGACCATCTGGGCAAACTTGTATAGAGAAGAAACATAACTCACTTTGTATGATTTCTTGATGAGTCTGAAACAGTGATCGGGGCCAAATTTTGTATGACCAGTGATTAGAAAGGAATAACAGATTGAGTCATGAAGCTGAATTATTGTTCTCCAGGCCAGGTACCAAAGAAAGAAGTTGTTCTTGTTCTGTCCTGAACAGTGATCTGCATGAAGACTGGCATGAGTTCCTCCAAGTCCATGGTTGTGAAGGTAATGGTGAATGTAGCTTATTGTGGTGTTTGCCCCTTTACCAATGTTGCTTGCCTCGTCTCTTAAATAGTTCATTTGTTGTGGGATTGCTTTGCACATGACCCCAAAGATTCCGCATTCAGGAGGTGTTTTAAAGTATATAGGCCCTGGCTGCATCAGGTTACAGGGGATGTGAACTTACTGGGCAAAGTCAAATGAGCAGTGGATGGTTGTATCTAAGGAACATGCTTCGTGCCGCTCATCCAACTTGAGTGTGTCTTCAAAACGTATGAAGTTGCTTTTTGACTTTGCACGAGTGTGCTTGTAGAAATCTTGTTGTGTTTGGGCGCAGTTTAAATGTTCTTGCTGAGCCAAGATGCACTCGGACTTCTCTCTGTCCGGTAGGTTTGCAGACCACGTGAGCTTTGAGGTGTTCTGTTGGCAAGTGAGACATAAGTGTGTCATGGGCTTGGCCACAACAACACTAGGATGAAACTGTTCCCATGATTTTATAAATTTAGTGTAGCAAACCGCTTGTTTGCCCATTTCATCGCATGCTCTTTGAAAAGCCTGCCACACGCTCATTTGTGTCAGATGACGAGAGGAGACGAATGTCATTTTTAAATCCTGAGATTCTGCCGTGAAGAACAACAGCGTTTTCTTCAAAGTAATTTGTTAAGAAACTCCAAACATCTTCAGTTACAGCTTGTGGCAAAGTGTTCTGAGGTAGTCTTTTGTTGTTTCCATGGACCCTTTGACATATTCCGTGTTCTTTAATCCGCGAAAAGGTGAATAGCTTATCCCATAAAGGTTTAAGAACATTTCTTTGCAGATAGGACGGTTCAGGTAAAGGAAACTGCATCTTGCATTTTGCTTTCTTTTTTCGCCAATGATGTCGATCCTGATGAACACTTGGATGGATGCCAATATAAAGGTCGAGTTCTCCACTGGACAGTTCCAGGCAGTTGTTTAAATTAGACAGTACAGCTTCATCCTAAAAATGCTGAGAGCAGTAGCCACCATTCGCTCCTCGAGAACACCCACAGCCATCTTCTAGAAACTTCTTAACCTTTGCTACGATCTCCCCACTGTCAAAAAATCGTAATCCATCATGTTGAAGGTCTTGCGAGTTTGATAATTATGAGAATTGTGGAATACCTTATAGAAGTAATACGCGAAAAAATTATTGCATAGTTGCCACAACAATGCGACATTCTTTCCTAGCAATTGATATAGATTGCCTGTTGTTATCGTGTTGCGTTACCTGTCACAGTGGTTGTTACATAATTTCCTTTGTCAACATTAGTAGTCCCATCAAACGTAAATTCTGAAAGAGAACATTTCGTCTCTTTTTCCAAATAAATTTCTTCACTGTTAAGGTGAAACTGTAAGTGGGCTTTCACGTTGTGTGGGTTTTATTGCTATCGTTTAAAGTTTCCTTGACAATCTGCTCAAAACAATCGTAACACAGCATAACATGCACCATTATGACATCTGTTCCAGGTATTTGTTTCTTGAACTGTGATTTTAAATACAGTTTTTCTTCCAGAACGGACAAACGTGGCTGTTTGAATCAGAAATGTTGAATGTTTGTTTTAAAGTGCACCTAACCCTCAATTTTTTTTCCACTAAAACGAATCCACACTTTATTGGAAGCATTTGGGCGAGAACATTTTTGAATTTGGTTGAATCCTCGATTTTCTATGCCCTTTCAAAGTCACACTTGAAGTGTTGCATGACCACATTTTAGGCAGTCTGGTGCGGTGGTTGCTGATGACGTCTTTTCTTTTTTCCCCACCAACAGCAAGTGAAGATGATTGAAAAGTGTAATTAAAATGAGGATCAAATTTCAAAATGTATTTGAGAGTGAAAACAATATATCAGCATCAAACAGTCTTGTAGCAACTCGATCATCACAAAAATACATCAGCTTCTGGTCCACTTTTAGAAGCAACCAAAATATTGCTGTTTTGCAAGTGGCATCCCTGTTGGGGGAACAATGTCCTTTCTCTCCGCCAGCAACTAAATTCTATTTTTATGTAAATTCTTGGAAAAAGTTCCATTGTTTTGACCCCTAACATGGCCGCCCTGTCACATGGTTGCAAACCTAGAATGCACCCCGGCCACTTTTGTCAGCACTAAATTATTACATTCTTTCAGACAGAGTCAGGGTTAAAATTTGTAGTAAATTCACCCTGTCTCACTGGCATGTACAAAATATTGAAAGAGGAGCTTTTTGTTGGCCTTAATCTGTTTCCATTTTGGTAATTTTGATGACATGAAATGAAAAAACCACCAAGGACTGATTTTTCTTACACCTGGATTCTTACACCAGGAACGAACAGCACAGATTGACAATTGAGAAAACGAGTCCCGTGTCTTCGATTCATTTGAGAAATTTGGCTTAAGTCAGAAATCCCTTGCCTAGTTCTTTTCAGAATATCTCTGGGTGAACAGACACAAAAACAAAAGCTTATCTAGATCTCTGGGGGAGAGGGTGTTAAATCTATAGCCAAAGGATTTCACTCTTGTCCCAGGAGAATTGTTTGACTTCCAGCCACAACCATGGAAACAAAACTGAAAGAGGGTCTGTTGCTCATGGGTTCTACTTGGAGATTAAAAAGAAACATAATAGTAAAAAGTACAAAGCTTCACAGAACCACAGCATCTCTCTTATTACCACTTGAAATAAATTTAGTGTAATAGCTGAGTTTATAGTTCATGGAAATTTTTAAAATGCCTTTCACTGATCCCACCTAGAAACAGTAGTGCATGAACAGCATTCTTTCTGCATAGAAATGTACCAATATCTGTTCACCTTTCAAAGAGATATGCACAAAAATATAAGTACCACTTATCTCTAACTCAAGAACAACTTTAGACAGATCAACTACAGGCAACAGCAGTAAATTAATTCACTTGTATTCTTCATCAATAACAAAGCACTTGTGCTCCATGTCTAAAATTAACGATAAAGGCTTCAAAGAGAAACAAATCTCACTTCATGAAAAAAATTGTTGCATGGCAACAGCTCCTAGACACAGGATCATTTAAAGTTGAGTCTGCCATTACTAGCCTGATGAAAAAGGCTTCATAGAGAAACATAATTCCCACTTCATGAAATTTTTGTAAAAATATTTTGTTGTTCTGAAAGAAACTTTAAAGCGGAAATGTTCTATAACTAAACTGTTCACACTCGTGATGAAAGGGAGTCAAAAACTGCTTTATGGATGGTGCGTAGGCTGCTAGCAAGCCTGTAGCAATCAACTTTGCCTCCGGCAGGCTTGACGGCTGTGGGAACAAGGGCACTCAAATCTTCAATCCACCAACCTCCCTCCACCTCCGGCAAATTAAGTCGACCACCCTTGTGCTTATACCACAGGAGGGAGACTTGGCTGCCTGGCAACAGTTCCTGCATGCAACCCACTAACACACAAGGATCATTTAAAGTCAAGTCTTCTATTACTAGCCTGACAAAATCTCCCACCTGATTGGTTGTCAGACCTGGAGCTTTGTTCACCGTCATCATCCTCTTGTTCCATTTCCACCTCTGCCTTTTTACATGGAAATTGAACAGCAGGTGCCTTTTTTTGATTGGCAGTCCTACCGTCATAGGTATTTTGTGCCTGTTCTTGTGAGTGTCTCAGGGCAACTCCCAAGCTGTCCTTCATGGCATCGTCACGATTGCTGAAAATGCAACCAAAAGACATGAGACTTATGGAAACATGATGGAAGATTAAATTTCCAACTGGACTTTGGTCTGTTGTAATCCTCTTCACATTTTACCCAGACCATAATGTTTACATGTTGAAATTGTATCCAATGTTTATTTATTGAAATTATTCTGTGTACAGTCTGGGTTGCTGCGATTAGTTCTTCGCCATTTGCAAGCCAGCCTACTAATAACTTAAGTGTCTGCTTTAAATAAATAAAATGTGAAAAAAACTTGAAAAGTTCAAAACTTTGAGCTAGCTAGCTTTCTGTAATATCGAGAGAGAACATATTAGCACGAAGCAATTGCCCAAGGTTTTCAAGTGCAGAATTCGCAACTTACTGTAGCCTAGCAGGGAGGTTTGTGTCAAATACATGTATCCAAATTTTATTTCATATTGCTTTATTTGTTAGGATAAGGGTGCCATTTGGTTGTGCTAGTCAGATTGTCAATTTCCAGTAAACAAGCCAACCTGCCTTTAGGAATACGTCCAAGACACGAAGGCAGACCTTAGACCGTTCACACTAACTGCGCAGCCCATTAATTTCAAAAACAAGCCCCCGATATGCCTGGAAAATGCACTGCTGAAGAAAGGCTCCCCCTTGATATTCTAAAATAACAGAGGTAGATATTGGACAATGACGACAACAATAAGCACAATAATAGTGATTAATAACAATGACTTCTTTTTACTTCTTGTCTCAAAAACACAAGTTCCATTCAAGCAGTTTGTTTGTCGAGGGCAATATTTGCAATTCAATGTGCACCTGGGATACACTTGAAAATAATTTTCATTAAATGCACTAGCCAAACCTTAATTTTGACAGGGCTGTGGTCAGCTGGCCCTTGTTAGCAGTGCACTAGACTAGAAAATTTATTGCACTTGAACCCACCAAAAAGAGGAAGTAATTTTTGCTGTCAGGGCTGCAGAGGTCTGGCCTAAAGTCCTCGACGTATTGCTTGAGTAGCCCTCACAGTTCTCTGTCCATCTGCAAGAGGGGAGAGGTAACATTAGTCATTAGCTTCCTCCAGAATCACTCTGAAGAAAAATAGACAGTGTCAGGCTCAAGCAGAACCAAAGTTATGTTGAAAGCTCCCACAAAAAGAACTTAAGCACCAAGCTACGATTCTCACACAATGTTTCATGTCATTGTATGTGAAATTCGCCCTGGCTTGTGCTTGTAACCTAGGCAGAATAGAGTTGTGGTTGTTTTCATTGTGCCTGTGAATCATAGCATCAACTTAAACATTGCTGTTCACACTAGTAACCTCCAACTTGAGCTGATCATGCCCAGTGAACCTTCTCGTCTTGTATAGCTGTATGTGGATTGTGACTGCTCCAGACTGTTGCAGAAGAGCGATGTTTTGTTCAGGATAGTCACTTGCACAAAATGGAACCTGCAGGTTTTCAGCGTGCAATATTTCTAAGGTTCACATCTTCAAACCACGAGATGGTGGGATATGTGGGTAGAAGGTGATCAGCAATATGTCTGCAGCCTCATGACCTCTATGCCTCCTGCCCCTGGCCACCTCAAAACGAGACCTCTGCAGCCAGCAAGCTTTCAAAACCTTGTCCCTCAAATATGCAAGGCAGTCAGTAACCCTGCACTGTAGAGAAATCTTCACATAACCGGATTTCAGTTAGGTCAAGCTTTGTGTAATTGCTTCATTTTAGTTAATGAGTCAATAATAATCAGTGGACCCTTGCATTTTGTGGTGGTGACAGGATCTTTCATTCACAGATAGTCAAGTCTATCTTAAAAATAATGTAAAATGCACACTTGTTACAGCAAAAGTTACTTAAAAGAAGTGCAAACATTTGAGCTAAGAATTCGCTGGCAAAAATGCTCACCCAATCAGTAAACTGTTAGCCAGACAGCTGAAATGTCACAGTTGCCTTGCGTGCAACAAAACAATAGCTGGGGGTGTTTGCCTTGATTGGACAGGGGAAAAAAGAAAGGTACCATAACCATTGTCTTAAAACTAAAGTACATAGAACAAACTTAAAAGATGTGCGAACGTTTGAGCCCCGCATTTGCCGGGGAAAGAGTGCATGCAGTCGGCACACTGTTAGCCAGACAGCTGAAATGTCACAGTTGCCTTACATGCAGCAAAACAATAGCCGGGCGTGTTTGCCTTCATTGGACAGGGGGAAAAGAAAGGTACAATAACCACTGTCTTACAACTAAGGTATATAGAACAGACTTCAAAGAGATTGGAACATTTGAGCCCAGCATTCGCCAGGTAAAATGCTCAACCAATCAGCGAACTGTCAGCCAGACAGCTGGAATTACACAGCTGCCTAGCGCACAACAAAACAATAATCAAGTTCTTTCATAATTCAATACTTTCTTAATTCCCACACGAAGAAATATAAGACTTTCTGGTATAAGATTTCTGGGTCCTAAATTTTTCAATTCATTAAATATCAATAAATATCAAAGCCTAGTTCTTTTGAGAATATCTCTGGGTGAACAGACGCGAAAACATAAGCTTGTCTAGATTTCTGGAGGAGAGGGTATTAAATATTTAGCCAAAGGATTTCACTCTTGTCCCAAGAGAATCTTTTGACTTCCAGCCACAACCATGGAAACAAAACTGAAGGAGGGTCTGTTGCTCATGAGTTCTACTTTGAGATCGAAAAGAAACATAACAGTAAAAAGTACAAAGCTTCACAGAACCACAACATCTCTCATATTACCACTTGAAATAAATGTAGTGTAACAGCTGAGTTTAGAGTTCATGAATTTATAATTCATTAAGATACCTTTCACCGATTTTAATCCCACCTAGAAAGAATAGTGCATGAACAGCATTCTTTCTGCATAGAAATGTACCAATATTATTTCACCTTTCAAAGAGATACAAAAATAGAAGTACCACTTATATTTAACTCAGGAAAAGCTGATTAACACATTGAAAACTGGATCATTGGATTTCAATTTAAGAGTTTTTAATGGCTAAACCAGCATGGTATATGAGCAATTATACCATTGGACAACATGCAAGGACATAATCAGTATGCAAACATATTATAGATGATTTTCAGTTCGTACTGTGCAGTCTCAGCACCGTTATGTTTATAAACATTTATAACAGCTCATTCGATGGAATGCGAATCAATGTTATTCATTACGAATCACATACCTCATCTTTGAGGCCTTTGAAATTCTTTTTCCCACGGCCTCATTGATTTTTACAGCCGCAAAGTTGTTTCATGAGGTGATATAAGAAAGAACCAAGGATGAAGCTTCCACCACTTCACATCTATAATGGCTGTTGTTTTGAAACTCTGAATTTACTTGATGTAAGTAGTTGGAAATGTTTACATTTTGTGATTCTTACATGCAACATGAAACAAAAAATGCAAACAAACTCCCGAGAATATGTAGTGTGGACTGGAAATCACTTTTAACTGCCTTCCTTTCAATCCAAATACCAACATTTTGCTTGGTTTATTTTATTTCTCAGTAACATGTCTGCACAGATGAATAATCTGTTACTATTGACTCCTTACCCCAGAATGGTCTTCCATCAATTTTCAACATCAATTTAATCACAGGAAAAGAAAGCTCCCTAGCTGTCAGTTCCATCACTGGAGACAATTGTACAGCATACTCCAGAATGGGAAGGGAGATCTTTTGAAGTCCCATTAACTCTTTGTAGACTCCAAACACCATTCTCTTTAAAGCCCTCATCTCATTTCAGTTCAACAACACAGGAATATCAGAGGTTTTCTGAAAGATAAATTATGCTTGATCTGAGTTAAGTTGTTATGAAAAAGCATAGATAGATCAGCAATAGTCCATCATTAAAATAGCAATAGTCTATTGAAACTGCAATTAATTTGATGTGCAATGGAGAAGAAGAAAAGTCACTTCAATGTTTCTGTGGAAACTGCTCCAAAAACGGGAAAGTGATGAGGCCAGAAGTCGCAACATGCAATGCAACTTGGAACTTGTCACTTGTTTTTTTCAAAAATATAAAATAAAAAAATAAATGGATAAAAAACGTTACCAACCCTCATTGTTACTAGAACTTTGAGAATGGCTTTTATGTTGCCAATTCTAGAATATGCAGGTTGGAAAGGAGCTTGGCCATGACTACCAGTCCCCCTGAACACTGGGAAAAAAAAATTCCGCAAATATTTTGGCGTGGTATTTGTATGGTTATTGCAATTTCCATAGTAAATGAAAATCCAAACATGGTTATTTTGTGGTTTTCTGAGGCCGACCCCTACAGATGTTTCTTAAAATCCACAATGGGGCTTTTGAATCTCCATCTATACCATGGATATGAGAGAAACCAAGTGAAAAATGTCAATTTCCATGTATGGAAAACTGTTTGATATCCAGCAATGGCAATTGAAAACTCCACAGTTATCTCCACAGTTATCATTTCCAAACTGTTTCAATTTGGATTTTTAAATTCCATCAATGGAAATTGTTCCAAACTCTAACAATGGAAAATCATATCTCCACAGCTAATATTAAAATTTGAATTTCCACACTATTTTAACTTGGATTTTGGAAGTCCATCATGAAAATTATTTTGAATCCCAACAATGGAAAATGAAAATTCCACAGTTAATATGGAAATTTGAATTTCCACACTATTTTAAATTGGATTTTGGAGTATTAAGAGTATTACCAAATATCCAGATAATCTTACTGGAAATGGTTTTTAGCATAGGAGCAACAGCCGATTATTAATATGTTGATGCAAGAGTTGCCAGAGTTTAAAGAACAACACTTTTCTTTGTATGGATGTGTTAAGAATTGCAAATGTGTTTGAAGACTCAAACAGATGCATATTTATGCTATTTTTATTAATATTATTGAAAACCTTTTGTTTCTACGTAGCGTAAACGTACTTCAGTCCTGGATTCTGTTGCTTTTTGACTTACACTCTTAACATATAAACAAGTTATGCTAATTAACTGCTTCTTAGTGTGATCTGGAAAAAAAGCTAGAAAAACAAGACTGAAGAAATTAAATATATCAAACTTTTTTGTAACGAACCTGCCACGATACTTCCCACAACCATTTTGTTTGGAGATAATGTGGGATACAGTATCCTTATCTCCATGTCATCCATGTTGGTGGATGTTGATGTTGATTTTTTGTTTTCACAAACTGTATAGACATAAGACATAATATTCATAACACTGGTCAGGAGCATGCTGTTTTAGGATTATTTTATATGACTGCCTGTAGTCAGGGCTGTCATTAAAATTGAAATTCACCTGTAGCCGTGATCTTCACACCTGGAACAAACGTGCTACTTTATGGTTGAATTGTACCAGCTACAGCCCAGTTCTCGCAAAGCAACAAGGACCGATCAAGCATGCTCACCTACAACATGTGCTACGGTTTACAGCCCTAGATATGAACACCCCTGTGTGGTGTATTTGAAGCCACTTTTTTGATACAGTGTCCAATTACATTTAAAATGTATCAAAGACAGGCACTGCTCCTAAATAAAAATCTGCGCAGTCTCACATAATTTTAAAACAATTTTATCAATAGCTGTTACCTAATTAATATTATCCTATCTAATTTACTAATTAATTAGCATGAGGGTTTCACTTCTGTCTTGACAAAGTAAAGGGAGTCATTAAGGTTTGCTACCTATGCTTACCCTTGTCATCAAAGTCACTCCCTTGGAGTGCAGCATGGAGGTTACACTTCATCAACAACTCAAGTAGGCCTATAGTCAGTAATGATCTGAAAGTACAAAGAAAACATTAATTATCTCCTTCAATGCAATAATTATTTTTCTAATGTGTTACTGAAAATAAACATTATTTTTTAAATAACCAGCCTTTATTTGGATTGCTTACTCATTCCCACTTAGTCGGAATGCTCCACAACATTACTAAGTAAATTAAGTACTAGGTGGTTGATCGTTAATGCTTGGCATAATATTCATATCTACTAAATTATAAGAACATGGTTTTGAAGTTCTTAGATAAACAATCATGTTAATTTTTTTGTAACTGTTAAATGTTATCAATTATATTGCAGTGGAAGTACAACAATTGGGTATCATGACCATGTGTAAATCTTTACTGACCTTAATGTAGTCATGGCATTTTTTGTTGGCCTGTATCGAAAAAGCACCAAAGGAGTGCTATCTGCATGACACTGCTTCCTCACCTGGGTTAAAAAACAACAGAGCCCAGTGAACAACATGCATCTGTAATCACAGTGACTGTAATTTACTGACAAAGGCAGTTTGTTCTAGAAGCATACAATAACTGTTGACTTCCAGGCTCGAAGCTTGATTTGCATATCTTTTAATTTCTGCACTGAATAATTTCAATCTGTAATAACTGCATTTTTTTTGTTCCTGACTTACTACGGTAATCCTTAAACATAGTTCTCAATAAAATAAAGAATGAGCAATGACAAACTATAACACATCACACACACACTACAGTCCTCAATTTCCGAGGAAGTGAAAGTAATAGCTAGTGAGGAGCTTAATTCTAGATCAATCTCCATGTTTCTTACTGTGTTGAAAATGTTTACATGTAAGTGTTTACTTTATTCTTGACTTTTCATAATACCTGACACCATTTTTGATTGACCATCTACACATACTTGTTTTAGTTCTGTGCTTACTGTACAAAGATGTCACCTGTGTCCTGTTAGCATAACAGCTTTTCCTGATTCTGTTGTTGTTTTGTTATTTAAACAACAACAAAAACATTCAAATTACTGAAATCGTGCAAGGAATTCATTCCTTAGGCAGTGAAAAGCCATTTTCTCTCAAACCACCCCCATCCCCACCCTGTCCCCTCCCTCAAAACAACACCAGCAAACTTCAGTTTCCCATACGTACTTCCCGTGCATCAAAGCACATAAATGGCACCACTTGTGGGACATTGTGAACAGACATGAGTCTTCAGAGGACCTGTAAATCATATGCAGGTCCACTTCTTGGGTCTACAGAAAATGAGATATAATATATTAAAATATTATTTACTTTGCACCTACACAGCCCTGAGAGAGATGGACAGAAGGTGAAATGATGACAATGATGACAATGTTTTCTAACCTTTTCCAAATGTCTCAATAAAAACACTTTTGTTACAATTTGATTGTTAAAATTTACTGTCAAGTCACAGTTTTAGAAGAACATAACTTACTTGCTTCTGCACCAATCAGGTGGTCCAGCTCCTCCTCTATAGTTCCAACTGAAAAACATTTCACAGTTGGTTTAATCACATTCAGAAGCCCTACATTGGGTGATTTCATGACTGCCTACATGTTTTCTGTAACTGCAACTGAAAATTTAAGGCAAGTTGCAAAAACTATAATATAATATTGCTAAAATTCGACTCGATGGTGCCTCAAAAATTATTTTAGCTCTACAATTTATATAAACAGTGAAATACCATACATTTAGATTTATATGATTATATCAAACCTTCTATTGCCTTGGCAGCCAATGAATGTCCTTCCTTGCTACCTGCTCCAGAACTGCCAACACAATCTACAAAATCAACAACAGTTTTTAGCTCACTATCACAACTGAATTTAAAAAATATTATTTAATCAAAACTTATGAAACAATTTTTTTGACTATTTCTTTAAGGTGTTTTTGCATTATGTCTCAGATTGTGTACCATTTGAGGATAGTGTCACACTTGAAGTGGACCTTGCTCACATTGTTTGAGACTAAAGACTACAATTCTTACCATATAATGTTGCCACAAACTTTTCGGCCATTTGCTGAGAGGCTTTGACAGAAATAACAAGAAAACAATTTTAATTTGAGTTGCACGAACAGCATTTTAAAGATGATTTCCAGTCCGTATTGCGCACTCTCAAGAGTATGTTTACATCTTTTGTTTTGTTTCATGAAAGATCTCACAAAATGTGAATATTTTGCAACTACTTACGCAAATTAAATTCAAAGTTTCTTGTCAACTGCCATTATGGATGTGAAGCTTTATGATTTCTTCTTTCTCGTATCGCTTTATGAAACAATTTCGCTGCAGTAGAGATCACTCAAAATGTTGGAAAAACAATTTGAAAGGCCTCAAAGATTGCATTCCATTTGGTGAGATTAAGGGTGCTGAGACTGCGCTTTGTGGACTAGAAATCATCAAACAAATTACACTTTTAAAATTAATAGAAATATTTGGTGTTCTACTTGTTTATTTACATCACCATCAACAATTTGGAAAATTAACATGTGAAAGACATTTAATTTTGAAATTATGCATCTAAATTAATTAGTAATTTGTATTAGTGTTATAGTCATAAATATTAACTACACCAAAAACCGACTAAAGCAGTTGGCAATTACATTGCGTTTTCTTGGTATGAATTTGTTCACTTAGTGCCCAACTCAGGCCATGGCTGCTGATGCAACTTTATCCAGTGGACAGAATTGCACATATTTGAAGTGTTTAACTTAACAAGCAGCATGTTTTATCTTAACCACAAACTACTTTCTCCATTAACTCTACTAGGAGCTAATAAAAAACAGAAAAGAATAACTTGTTTGGTTATGATAATTATTACCGAAAATGAAATAAAGAGACAAGAGAAAATGAATCACTAAAATAATGAAAACATATTATCACCTCAATATCATATATTATATTAAAGTATTCTCTACATGTAGGAGATTTAACAAATTAACTTTTTAGTTTCACCTGCTTGGTTAGGTTTTGGTGTTGAAGATAGGAGTGGAGCCATCGTATCTTCATCACTGTCAGAATCTACCACTACAAAAAAAAATTTAAAAAAAATTTAAAAAAAGAACAATAGTTTTACTCTCATGAAACTGATTCTGTATTGTCACAATATTATAGTTGTGATTGTTATTTAGATATTCTTTGACATTTCTAACCCATTGCAGCCAATAAAAAATTTTCTGTCTGGTGACTCAGGTGAACATCCCCATCATCTGAATACAAGAAATAATAAATTTTAAAAAATGACAGACTGAGAAACAATCTTTACATGGCACCTGTTCAACTAGACTCTTCAAATCTCTTGACAGAGCCGAAAAAACTTTGAAACACCTCACGATAAATGTACTCTATGGCCCTAGTCAAAATGTGTACTGCCGACTAGGTTCAAAGAGCAGACTTGAATAAAAACTGTTTTTTCATCAAATGCGTTTTTTCCATGTAATTTTATAACTTACCAAGTGTCACGCAATCACTTTACACATCTGCATTTTGTACCCACGGTCTGCAGTCTGCAGTCTGCATTTTGTACTGACCATTTTTGTAGCATTTTTCATAGTTTTGCCTTCGATGACCGCCAATGAATCATAGAACAGTTTTAAATATAGTTGAGTTTCTCTGTTAGTTGTACTGCTTCATCACAAAAATGTCTTGGAAAACAGAACATGGAGAGTAGTTAGGGTTCTACATGAACCTGTCCTTTTACATGAACAACGATGCATGCAGTATTACTGAATACTGGTCGCATGATATTTGAATATATATCATATTTCAACTGTCATTACCTTCACTTAATAACTCTTCCTGCTCGTCTCCTCGGTTTCTAGGCGATCCATTTCGAATTTGTCCTGTAATGGCCACTACAAGATATAATAATATCATGTTCTTAGTTTCATATGCTTCAACTAAGACGTTTGAATACAAATAACTGTGCAAAAAGTAGATAATTAAATAAAGGGATATAAATCTTATAAAATGTTTCATTTCCAGTCATCTAGTGTGCCGATTAATCACGCCATTCAGTTAGTGCTCCAGCCAAAAGAGGCAAATGCCTGCAACTAACACCGCGCCATCTTGCCGAGCGAGATCTGGGTAGAGTTCAAAGGATGTCGCGAGGGATAAATCACAGGAGAACACCTCCTCACAGGCGGACATTTCTCTTTGTGTGGCTGCGTTTTCACTGGCCCGATTGACTTGCTGAAAATTCTTTTTAGGTGTTTGTTTACAGACCAACATTTGCTAGTTAAGGTTACTCCAAACCTTCATGGGGCTACTATTTCCAAATTTTTTTTCCAACCAAATTAAAGTTCATTATTCAAGGTAACGTTTTCCAAAAAATGCAAAAAAAATATTAAAACGCGCGAGTTATTGAGAAAAAGGGGTTTTTTAATAAAAGTTAATAGACCGTCAAGGTGTCATAATCCCAAAAAGGCATCGACTCCTCAGCAACCTTTTCGTGGCAAATGGCTTAATCCGGAGATCCTATATCAAATACTTTCAATTTGAGATTTCATGTCCGTCAAGAGTGCGTTTCTGTAATCACGCTTCAGGAATTGTTCCTTAGTTTCTTTTTGTTTTGTCGCACATCGCTTTTCTCCCTTTTGCCCCTTGTTGTTGACCACCAGCCAAAAACGTATGCACCTCAAACGTGACTGTAACACTATTGCTTTACTGCGAAGCTCAGCTTTCCTTACTGTGAACGCTAGGGGTTCTGTTATTTCATTGGCTAGCGGCATTTTGAGTCGCCATATCCCTCTGAGAAGGCGTGACATGTTTATAAATCTTTGAAAGGCGAAAACTTGTACTCGTTTTTTGAGAGAATCCCTCCTCTTTAAATGAATTAATAGGGTATGTAGAATCGATGGTTTCCGTGAAATTTGGTCAGAACATTCACTGATAGATACAGAACAGAAACGTGTCGGCGAATTCTTTTATTGCAAATACTTTTCTCGTGGCGGTCTCTAACGCAACACGTTACGCTAATTTTTCGATAGTGGAACTTGACAGATCTATAAAAAGATAAGCAATAGAAATGAAAGAAAATGCTGACACGCTTTGAGAGATTGATGCTTTGTGATTAACAATGCACAGTTATTTTGCATCAACGATCACATTTGATACCCGATTAATTCGCCGGAATGTCAGTTGGTCGTTTTGGCGTTAACGGCCTCTGCCTCTGCCGCAGTCAGCAAAAAATAAAATAAAATTAAATTGAATTCTGCATTTTATAACCTTTCTATTGATATATAGTTTGTTCAGGTTTCCTTCCAAACAGCGCACGTACAATTTTTTTTCTGGAGGACACTTGCGAAGGTTTGAAGTAACCTTAAACGTGACATCTGTTTTCACTGCAAATTTAACCCAGAAGATTCAAATTACGAAAGCACGATACTTTCAAAAATGGCTGAGAGAAGAAGCGCTTTTCTAGCTATATTTATGCTAAGGCATAGGCATTTCTTCCAGAGGATGCGGTCAATGTCCCCAGAAATGAAGAAGATTCGACGAAATGTTGTAATGCAGGGACTCATTCTGCACGTCGACACCGTGTCAAAGGCCTAGAACCTGGAGAATCTAACGGGACCGTTGGAATGATAAACTGAAATAAATGAGAAGGGCTGTAGAATTCGTCTGCCGTTTTAAAAGTTCAGTTTTGCACACTAAACCATGATACGAGCGTCAGGTAAATACTATTGCCAGATTCTTTGCCAGGCATCTGTCACTATGCAGAATGTGATTGGCTGCAGCATTTACCAGGACAAGTTATACCATATCGCGAGATAGTATCACTTGATGTGAATTTCCGGTAATATTGGCGTCAAAATTTCTTGTTTTTTATGGTGAAATTTTTAGCTCGCATTTTTAGCTCGCTAAACTCACGACGAACTGTTTTCACTGCATTTCCGGACTTTTCCGACTTCATCTAGCCAAAGGTGACCTAGTGGAAATTTGACAACGAGTTGGTTCACCAAGTCTGTTTTGACTGCAGGCTAAATTTAACTAGTTTACCTACGGATGATAAGAGCTGGTAGAGAAGAATATCTATGCAAGCAATAATTAATGCTGAATCATGCCCTTTTTAATCACTTATAATAACCTATTATACAGCAATTGTTATTTATTTCAACTTCAATGCTGACATACCCAGGGGATTATTGGTAACTGTAACATTTCCTGCTGGCTGTGTACTAGCTGCATTGACTCCACCATCCACCCTTGTTGATGTTGCAGCTGAAATCAAAATGATACATCATGTAACTATACATCATATTTCAGTTAACTATGATCACGACGTAAAGAATATCACGTACGTACTTGAGTCCCGTTTTCGCGAGCCCTTGACTTCCCAAACCACAAGTGGGACCAATTTCTGTAAATTCCGAGTTTTTACTTATATCAATTCATACCAAAGGTTAAAATTGAGTCCAGGACCTCATATAAAAACAAATCACTGAATTGTCTAGATGTATGTTATTCTTTTATCCATCTTTCAATTGGTTCAGATTAGTTTCCGTAGAAGCAAGACTAAATACACACCTTCATTTAATCGCATAAACATCTTGGTGCAATTCCTCAAGGTAAGTTTGAGAGTCGTTCCACACATGGAATCTCCAGATCCTGCCGAGGTCAGAAGCGTCGAGCCAGGTATTGTCGTGTAAAATATCAATCTACAGGTAGTATAAATACGAACATGACGAGCTTGAAATACAATAAAATTACATTTCAATACGTTTGTAATGCTCTTACCTTGAGATGTTCTCCCTAGTTAGATGATTCGGGAAATTGTGAAGGAGAGTGTCCTGAATGTGGGCTGTGGTGGCGTCATTGGAAAACGAAATATCTTTTACGTGGCCACTACTTTCAAGAGTACGCAGGATGTTGGCACGTGGCACTCGCAAGCTATCGCAAAATCATAAAAGAACAAACTTTCTTTGTAGAGTGCGAGATGGCTTTGTAACATCACGGGGCAGCATGATTTCTCCTGGTGTATACAAGCTCCTAATGTTTTATACTACAGAGCAAAAATGCCATGAATGTACTGAAACAATACCACAATAACACCAGGCAGAAACATGACATTCGAGCTTCAAGATGAGCGTTTGCCGCGAACATTTCCGGGGGCGGTTTCGTCCATTTATGCGATTATGGCACCTTCCTGGTTTATTAACTTTAGTTCAAAATACGTTTTTGCTAAATAACTTGGCCGTTTTTTGAGACTTTAAATATTTTTCTTTTGTAAACTTTAGATAAAATGACTGACTTAAATTTTGTCAAATAAAAGGAAAAACATTTTTTTGTGTCCTTGAAGGTGGGAAGTAACCTTAATACGCTCGCCAACGTGTTAACGCGTTATGAATATTTGGCTGCATTGACGGGGTAGGGTCAAATTTAATGACTGGTCTAAATTGAGTGACGCCTAAACATATATTTCACAACTACACACAAAGTTTGATCAACCTGATCGAATTCTGATTGTTGTCAATTATAACCAAGTTGAGTCGTGTGCATTTCCTAATTTCACCAAGTAATCTTGAGAAGATCCTTGGCCAAACGTAGTAATGAACCTTTTGGAGGCGACAAACCTTGCAAATGGCCCCCATTTGGAACTTATTAGGTGGCTGCAAGGTGAACATCTCCTGGCAAATCCATTAAGTTGTCTACCTTGTAATCAAGCGATGGATTTAATTGAGAGAAATCAAGAACACGTCGATGGATATTTGTGGTGAGTGGACATGAAATAAAGTTGTGTTAATTTCAGTACCCCTTAGTGAGATCCCTGCGGCTACATAACACTTCTCAGTCTCTCTATGGCTGGTTTGCATTGTCACGCCATCAAAAATAAAAATCAGAACCATTCAATAAATTAAGTCAAGAAGCCGGGATATGAGAGATGATTGATATATAAACAACCTCGCCAAGATTTAGGTCTGTGCAGTTTTTCATTGTCCCGCTATTCGGAGAAATGCTTCACACAAATTTATAGAGCTTTGTATGGAGTAACCATGTTTGTGCCCCTCAGAGGGACACAAACATGGCGGCCGTAAAGTAACACAAACATCTGTCATTGAGTTTTGCCATTGAAACGAAAAGTTATTACCCTAGAGCACATATACACTAACAAATCATGTTGGATCTAAAAAGCAATGTTATCAGTGCTATAGTTTTATGTTGAGTTGTCAGACTTAAACTGGAATTAATGTACATTTGTTTGGAAATAATTATCTTG
>Ga0126339_10000426_pt1 | contig 22912 bp, 6 predicted proteins | sample OrbTmetagenome_2_FD_92532 | JGI IMG/M metagenome (GOLD analysis project Ga0126339, IMG submission 92532) | Coral microbial communities from Petempiche,Puerto Morelos, Mexico - Orbicella T R C metagenome | ecosystem: Host-associated > Invertebrates > Cnidaria > Coral | place: Petempiche,Puerto...
TGACAGCTAAAAATGGTAACGTTTCGTCGTCAACACCCTATGTGAGACCAGAATCCTTGATTTTTTCGGGGGACGAGCCCCCCCGACCTCTACATATAGAGGGCCCCCCCCCCCCCCCCCTGGGTTTCGAGCATCCACCGTTTTAGGCTGTTTTACGGTCGCTTGCACTGTGTCAAGTTAGTTATTCTTTGAATTTCTGACGCAAGCACTCAATATCTTATCGCAGAAATGCTCTACATAGAATAAAATTTTTGCACGAACGTTTTTATAAATAAAAGCTACCTGTAATTATATAAATAGCTCATTTCCCACTCGATTGCCAAAAAAGACATTGACAGTCCCAAAATTAATGAGCTGTATGTATTTCGAATGATTCAAACCGTGATCAAATGGTTTAGACAATCAACAGTCAAGAGAGTTGAGGAGAATTCGAACGTGTTCCGCTGTTTATTTATACGATATTGTAAATAAATACACGTAAAATACGGACATGGCAAACTGAGGAACGACATTACACAAGGCTGAGAGTTCAGCAGTCTTTAATATCACCTTGAAAAGGGAAGGAAAAAAAGAAAAACAAAAGAAAAAGTTATTACAACACGGGGTATTTGTATTTGGTCACCCATCCAAGTACTAACCCCGCCGAACAGGGCTTAACTTTGTTAAGCGGACAAGACTTGTGGTATAGTGACTCTACACTGAACGCACTTTTCTTTTAATTTCTAAGATGAGAAAAGGTAACAAAGAGAGAAAAAAATCACAGATACTGGCTGGGAAAATTAAGAACGAAAAAAAAAAGGAGGAACGAAAATGAGAATTATTACTTGCTTTGGTGATCGGACAAGAAGCAGTACTTTCTTTATAATTGTCTCAGTCTCTCGAATCGATAACTTCATGAATGTTTTCAACTGTGTTACATATCCTCGTGTATTCTCTTACCATTGTGTTTTGCACTATTTCTTAACAATACCAGTGGGCTTGAACTTAACCTATCGATTAAAACCTCAAGTGGCATCAAAATTGTCACTGTTTACAGAAAATCCATTTCCAAGTCGAGTGGCTCATAGCCACTTTGATTTATGAAGTTTTGGAAATGTGCTGTTTTATAGTTTCTGTCAACGAAAGAGTGGTTGTAATATAATAATAATAATAATAATAATAATAATGATCATCATCATAATGTCAGGGTAAAGACAATACGAATGTTCATTGATGACAAGTATACGGTAAAACAACAAATTAATTTTCGGTGAGGTAATTAGCGTTGCCAAATATCTTTAAAGATAATAACGTGTCGATGTCAGAGAGAAAAACTTGTACTTTGCGGCTTTCCTTTGCTGTTTGTAGAATGAGCGGAGTGCTTTTAATTTCAGCTTTTAAACAAAGATTTTGGGTGGATTTAGGTTTATACAGTGTCGGATAAATTTGCGTTCACGGGCAAACTCATAATAACATATCTTCGATACATACAATTTTAGATAGACAAGCGGGTCGCACACGCGATATGACAAGTATATGGTTAAAACAACAAATTAATTTCCGGTGAGGTAATTAGCTTTGGCAAATATCTTTAAAGATAATGTGTTGATTTCGGAAAGAGGAAATTTCCCTTTGCTGCTTTCCTTTACTGCTTGTAGGATCAGCGGAGTGCTTTCTATTTCAGCTTTTAAACTAAAATTTGGGGGTGGATAATACACTGTAACAGAAATTCCTTTATTATGTATTGGAAAATTTAGTTATTAATCTCTCTTTTGGGTTGTTACATTTCGCTGACCCCTAGCATATGGACTAACACGATGGACCTGGTACATGAACTACTTGAATGAACTACCAGTGGACTACCCTAAATGTGAACCCCTAAAATTTCTAGCGCAAAACTTCTACAGTTTAGTTTAAGAATCAGTTTGTCTGCTTACGTTCCAATCTTCTACCAACAACTTTTAAACGTCATCGCTTCTGCAGGCATTGCGTACCGTTTATTGCTTTTCCTCGCCCGCGTGCATATATCTCCTTGCTTGGAAACTGAAGAGGCGCCTGCGACGTCTGTGAATCAACATTCCTGGTCTTGTGCTAGTATCCTACTTTTCTCGTTCTAAATTGTATTCTAACAATTCGTTGCAATATTACAATATTACTATAATTTACTAAAAGAAATATTATATTATATAATCTTACTATATTATATTACTAAAAAATAAGTAAAGATTGCGATACCCTCTTTATCATGTTTATAGCGTTAAAATCCAAACTCCCATCATTTATGAGAATAAAATGATGGTAAAATAAAGAATTTCAGGTAATAATCAACTCATTCATTACAAACCAGACAATTTACAGCGCTGAAAGAAATACCAGAGTTTTTACAACCTTTCATAACGTTTGCTACTTCACAACCTACATTTCACCTAGTTTTTGGCGAAATCCCTACGATTAACCAGTTAATTACTTATCGCCTCAAATAGATCCTTCACAGTAGCCACACCTGCCTTAAAATGTTTCCAGTGCAGGAGCATCTTGTATGCCTTTTCTTGCAGAATCTCATTTTCTTTATCAATGGTGGCGATCTCTGGCTCCTTGATGTGAAATCGGCATGGAACTTTCTTCCTGGGAATGTTCTTCCAGGGAACTCTCTTGCGCAGGAATCATCTCAACGAGTGTACCTGCTTTGATTGCAACAACAAAGATGACAGGGAGGAAGGAAACAACAGGTTTACTACACAGTTAATCATTGTTTTTCTACAATGATCAACAACTACATGTACTATAGCTACTATTGCTAAAAGTTAAAATGTAATGAAAATACACTCGTCAGGAGCAAATCTATAGCTTGAAAACTGGTGAACTTCATGGGTTGTTAACATGGCGAGAGGAAAGCTGCACGAAATTCAAACTGACTGGTATCGAATTAGCCAGCATAATTTATACCTGGCATAAGCTTTTTTCAATTTAAAAGTAAAAAACTTATTAGTTTTCCACCACACACTTGTTTGAATTTTCTCTAGCTAGTATTTACCGCGTGTCCTCTAACAACAGGAAGTTGTTTTGACTGGGCTACTATAGGCAAGTCTGGTTTGTTTGTTGGTTGGCTCGAGAGTGTTGTTGTGGTGACTGACTCACATGAGTTGTCCACTCACTGACCGCTCAGCCAACCCGTGAAGATAGCTACTGATCTCTCCAGTTTTCTAAGTACAGAGCGAGGAGGCTCAATGTCTTTTTCATGTATTGTACAGTGATTTAGATTGTTGAATTCTGAGCAATGAGAATTTTAGTGAAAGGAGAGCGAGTAAATCACAATTTCTCTATTCATTGATGGATCTGAAATTTTAGATAAGTGGGTCTTTGTTTTAGTCTGGTGATTTCTGATCAGTCCAGTGGGTATTCGCGTTACTTCGACTATTAACTTTTATTCCTGACATGGAGGAGGAGGCATGTGTAAGAGAAAACTGAAAAACGCTATCGCCACCAACTGATCAAATGTTAACAACCTAGTAGCAAGTATAAATATACTGTAAGCAACAAAAACATGCCATTTTCAGAACTCTCAAGACTGACTCATGCAAATCTTATGCTCTCTTCATTGTGTGGTAGAAAAGTGCCACCAGAGTCACAGAGCCACTTAGAATCGAGGAAAGCCTCAATTTTTCACAATTTTTTGGCGCATGAATTGCATCTCCGACCCCAACCGATTTTCCAGGTGTAAGTGAAGACGAAAAACATTTCAAGCAGTTTTCCAGCATCCTGAAATTTAGTTTGCAGTTAGTTAGTTAGTAGTTAGTTTAGTTAGCAGTCAATGATAGTCACGTTTGGCCTTTGTCTCCTTTTCAACTGCTTCAGCTAGCGTTCTCGTGGTCTGTTTCCTGTGAACCACCTGAAGTCAAGACAGAATGGTGAAACCTTAAAAAAAGCTAGCAGGCCTGGTTTTAATTTGCAAGGTTGTCGAGCATCATTCATCTTTAACTTTTCGAAACTTTTTTTTCGGAAGTTTGAAACGCTTCTGAATCCTAACTTGAGAATTTTTTACACTTTGCAAAAAGTTTTATCTTTGTTAAGATGCTTATCGAAATTAGAAACTAAAAAAGGGTTTCACCAAGCAATTTTTGAATTACAAGCACTTAAAGCTGAAATTAAGGTGCTTTTAAAAGGTTGTATCATTGCCATGGTAACCTATAATACCATGAGGATGACAACTTGGTTACCAATGATTGGGATTGGCGTGACACAAATATAGTCGCATCAGTTGGTAAAGAGTTGAAGTATCAGTCTGTCAAAGTATAACTGCTGGAAAGTGCTGGAAGTTGCTGCCAGCCACCTTAAGGAAGTGATTCTAGGGATCAATAAACCAGTTGAAAATTATTTCTTAAGAGCTAGGTAATAATTCTTCTCTGCAAGCAACACATTTTCAGATGTTATGTCCAATCTCTTCCTACTGCAGTTAGCGTCACAAGGTTCCTGAAGCAGTTTTGCAACCTGAACGTTTAACTGCTAAAGAAAACAACAAAATCTCTGGGTTAGCTCCCACTGACAGGCAACTATCACTGTTCCATGGTTCATACAAACGTCAGAACTGTACTGGTCCACAAATGATCCCGGCCTAAAAGTGATCCCGAGACTGCAAAAGATCCCCAAATTGTATTGCAAATGATCCCAGGACCGGAAATGATCCCCAGAGAATGTACTGGAAATGAACCCCTGACCAGAAATGGTTGCCTCACCATAAAGCAAGGAAATGTGTGGACTCCGGAATTTTGAGAGTGGAGTTGAAATTTATATAATCCATTTTTTTAACATTTTTTTTTATCTGATTCTGACATGTCAGTTGTGTACTGACCAATCACAATAAAGTTTAGGACGGGCGCAAACCTCAAAAACCACAACTTATTACCGTTGCTGTTTGTGGTTTAGTTTTCTCATGCCTAATTGGCTTTTTCCTTACTACACAATAACATTCCATAAATAGTCTGGCGTTCATGGTTTTCTGAGTTTCACTGCAATAACACAAAATTTTAACACAACAGTTACTTTATATAATGGCAGCAAAATGTAAAGTATTTGAACAATTTCAATGCAAATTTCACAACTTTAAAAATGATATCCAGTATCAGGAATCCTTTGTTTGAAGATTGTTGTTTAGCTAGGTCGTTCCTTAAATGTCATCATCGGGTCACCTGAGGTGGAGTGTAAGTTCTTGTGGAGGATCAAAGGTAAAATGTCGAGGATCGAGGGTAAATTGTCGAGGGTCGAGGGCAATCTGTTGAGGGTCCACGTAATATTTAAAAAAGTTAAATATTACTAATATTTTTAATATTAGATAAATATATAGAGGATATTACACGGTGGCGACAAGATATGAATTTTTTGTTCTTGTGGCAAGAACAATATCTCACAGTGTGCGCAGCTCACTCGTGAGATATTGTTTGTTCTACAGCACTTTTCGACGATTTCTGAAGATTCTCCAGAACTTGTCCGAAGGTCACACGAATGTTTCCGGACATTGTCCGAAAATTTCCGAAGACTACCGAAGATTGCCGAAGACTTTCGAGGAAGACCCAAAGATGTTTCGATGACACACCAACGAATTTAAGTACAATTTTAGAGACAAACTTGATATCAGTGAAATCACCGATATCTTCACTAGTGAGGATATGGAAAATACGCCACTCGAGTCCCGGATGTGGGCTCGTATGAATTTTACGAGTGGCGTATTTTCCAGTAAAACACTCCTGCCTATATAATAAATAATGCTAGTCTGCGTGGTTCCTCTCTTCAGCACTTTCTTGCCTTCAACGTGTTGTGAAAGGATTTTTGACAGCCTTGGAAGTCTCTTAACTGGGCGCTACGATGTCATATATGGAAAAAAGTAGAACGTTTAGGGTACGAAGTTATCTTCACTCCGCCTGGGGACGGCGATTGCTTTTATGCCTCGGTGGCGAAGGCTTTGGGAACTGAAACCCCTTGCCTGAAGAAGTTGGTCTTCGACTTTCTGAAGAGCCACCAGTTGGAGATGAGTAATTTAGCGCTTAATCTCAAATAATAAAGCTAAGTTTGGTTGTGTTAAGTGGCAGCGATTTTTATCAGAAAGTTCAGCTACTTTTATTCCATACATGACATCGTAGAGCCCAGTTTAAGAGACTTGCAACGCTGCCAAAATTAAAATCCATTCAAAACACGCACAAGGCGAGAAGTTGCTGAAGGCAGGAACAGCCCGTACTAGTATATATTTATTCAATATTAAAAATATTAACTTTTTAAAATATTACCTGGACCAACGATATTTTACCCTCAACCCTCGACCCTCAACAGCTTACCCTCGACAAAAACCTACTCCCTGAGATGTCTGCTAACACAGGATGTTCAGTAGATCGTTTTCACGTTACGTCATCACTTTCTGAAATCCAAAACTAAAGGACCACCAAGGTTTTTATCCTCATCAGGCATGAGGCAGTATTTTTGTAACTGTTTACAATTTTACAGCTCAATAACGTGCTTTGTTTGGAAACCAGAGCATTTTAAATTTCAGGGCTATGAAGGTGCGTAACACAAGGCTACGATCAAGTTTGTTGAAAAATATATAATCTCATGATTTTAAACCTTTTTGGAAGTTAGAGCATTAGGAAAAGGTATTATGTAAATGCTTGTTTGTTCAGTACTGATAACCACTCGCCTAGATAGCCAAAGTAAGTTCCAGATGTTTACACTATTTTCCGGCCGCCATATTGGGCTCTGTAAATTTCTGCAAAACATTTCGACGAATATCTGAAGTTTGGGGAAATGCACAGGCCCAAAACTTGGGGAAGTGTCTTATTTAGTTATCTTCCATAACATCACAATTTCTTAGCTTTTTCCACTGAATGGTTTTCGATTTATTTTTTTGCCTGACAGTGAAAACGATCTAATATATTCTCAAATTTGGAGGCAACTGAGAACTCCCAAAAAATGATTACATTTTCGTCCAGCTTTCGGCACAGAGGTGGAGATTATTAACAGCAAACCATTCGCTGTGCAAAAGCGACAGCTCTACTCGTAAGACATTCAAATAAATCTATCTAAAGACACCGCAGTAACCCAAGCGCTCACTATACCTGATCTAACATTAACCATAAGAGTTATGTTAAAAGCTCGTGCACTTTCATGGAAGCCTGTGCCTATCTAGGACGCAAGTATAAGTAGTGTATAGGGAAAAATTCTGAGCAGTTGGTTAAACAGCAGAAGCATCTTTGAAGATTCATGTTTATTTTTGTGGTGCTTATGAGACAAAAAAAATTTACACACTTGACACATGTTAATTCTGTATGTTGCACAGTATGTTTACTGTTTTCTTCTTGTTACTTTTATGCCTGAGGTGCTTGTCTTTCTTTAGCAAGGATAATTAAAAAATATATATGCATCCATAGACTTTTCCTGGAGCCCACGCCATTTCTATTGCCAATCTTCTCGTTTCTACAAATTTTAACTTTTTTTTCCACTTCGGTAAAAGAAACCCATAACTACACCACAAGGCGATCATCTAGAACGACTGACACTCTTCCAAACACCACAACAAACTATGGAATCTTTACATACCAGGGTGCTAAAATCTGGAATGATATTAGTGGTATATGTAGTATTACGCTTCTCCCACCTAAACGTTTTAAGAAAACGATCAAGTCAAACATTATTGTAATAACTAAGGATGGTTGCCCGGTCTCAATTATAGCCCATTAAGTTTATTTCCAGCAGTCATGTACTCACTTTATTTTAAAACTTATTTCGAATTAGCTTTATTAGTAAAGTTACAAGAATCCACAAAGCTACGACAGTAACAAAAATACAAGTTTATGTTCCACCATTTTGGTTCTGTTTCTTGAATTTCACCCCAGTCAACTGGGCTGAAATTTCCCATATGAACAGACTACAAAATTTATCCAGTAACCGAGCCAGCCCAATTAAAATTTCACAGGAAGAGGCCCTTACAGTTCATATATCCTAGCAGTACCTAGTATTCAAGGACTTTTCATCAAAATTCAAGGAGAGCTGTTAAAAAAACAATGACTTTTTAAGGAGAAAATCTAACTTTTTCATTTTCGAGGATATGGCAATTTTTCAAGACCTGTGTGAACCAAATTTTGAAAAAACATGTTAAGGCAAAATTCTAAAGCAACTGTTCACCGATCAGTACAATGTGCATAGCCTTCAACAAAGGTCTTGATTTGGGATTTGGCCTTCAAAGTTTCCACTGAGTCAAAATTCAGTTTGCATGGTCAAAACTTCAACTTTTCAACAATTCATCTCTGATGGCATCAAATAACACGCAAAATTACTATTCAAAAGCGCCATATTTACCCTAGAGAACAACATGCGTTCAACAACAAAACTGAGGTGCCAAACTTCCCCTGTTCCATACCATACCAGAACCAAGGGAAAAACTTATGAAATAGATTTGTAGAACATTTGTGCCTGTACATTCAAGACTTTGGGGTCTAGTGTGGTGTCACTGCCAATAAGTACAAATGGAGCCCAGTAGGAGACAGCACTGAACTCTTCCGAGTTCTTAAGATGCTTTTGGGCCAGGTTGACAGCCTCACTGACAGATTTTCCTTCCACCAGCTGGCGATAGAAACATGTCATAAACTCAAAGGTGGCTCTATCATCAATTGCCCACAGTGAAACCAAAATGGAACAGGCACCAGCGCCCAAGAAGGCCCGTGCTATGCCCACCACACCCTCAGCGTTTATCTCCCCACGACCACTATGACAACAGCTCAGCACCACAAGTCTAGCACGAACACCAGTACGTAACACATCTTCCATGGTCAAAATGAAGTCTTTTTCCTCTGGGACATTTGAAGATCGCATAGGGTTAGGAGACAAACAAATTTCACCAGTTTCCAAGCTACCATGTGATGCAATGTGTATCAAGGCAACAGAGTCGAGTCGCCCTAACACTTCCAATTTAGTTGCCTTTTTTCCAGTAAGAGGTTGAACATTAAGAATTCGTCCAATACATTCCACTTCTTTTCTGGCAAATGGAAGTGGAGGCAGCTGGTGTTTAAAGGTGACCTCATCTAAATGTGGATCTCCCACAAGTAATACTCCACTCTTATTGTGGTACCATTCAGTGCAATCAGCGATCAATTTTAAACTGGTAAGAGATGGAATCAATCTTGGTCTGACAGAATCACACAAAAATTTGTCAGAATGATCTTGAAATGCAGCAAATGGAGCCAAGAACAGGGGACGATCAGGGACAAAAATTACTTCTTGACATCCAATTAAATCTGATATCGGACTAATGAGGACGTCATACAGGAGTCTTAAAGCACTGTTGTTCTTTGAATTTGTGTCCTCACTAGTTTCTCTACAAACATCTTTTACTAAACAACTCAAAAAGGTGATTGCGTCTGACCCTGAAGAATGTTGGCCAATTTTTTTTTTTCTAAAATCTATGTCTTTTCCTTTCATCAATACCCAGAAGTTTATTTCTTTTCTACCAACGGCTACAAAAACCGTTGGTGATGTTACATAGTACCAAGTGTCAACTTTTTGTTCATCCTTCTCATGTGGTTTCAGTGAAGGCAACGCAACACCATAACGCGAGTAAATGAGATCTGTCAAAGCTTGAGCACGTCCTTGCTCAGCTGTAAGAAGAGCTTCGTTAATCTTGCTTTGTCTTAACTGAACCATCCATAAAGCAGTGTACACTCTATCGTGATGATTCCTTAAGCTAATTTTCCATTCATCTTGATAACAGAGACGTTCTCTGACTTTATCAAATAATTCCACACTAGATTTATAACAATTCTCGCTTTTACACAACTCACCAAGAAAAAGATAAGTATCACCGAGATTGGCATATGCATGGCCTTCTGAAGCTATGTCTCCCACTTTGTTGGCAATATGGAGATGTTGTTCATGATAATATAAGGCTTCCTTGAATTTACCAAGTGCACTATACACATTGCCAAGGTTAGCATAGGCACCGCCTTCTCCAGCAATGTCTCCCACTTCTTTGGCAATACTGAGATGTTTCAGGTGATTCTTTTTGGCTATCTCAAACTCATGAAGAGACAAAAATGCATTACCAAGATTGGCATATGCACGTCCTTCTCCCACTCTGTCTCCCACTTCTTTAGCAATACTAAGATGTTCTTGGTGATATTCTACAGCTTTGACAGGATTATGAAGTGATAAAAATGCATTGCCAAGATTGGCATATGCTCGACCTTCTCCAGCACGGTCTCCCACTTCTTTTGCAATCTCAAGATGTCGTTCGTGATACTTCATGGCTTCCTGGAAATCACCAATAGAGTCGTAAGCGTTGCCAAGATTTGCATAAGCACGTCCTTCTGCGGCCCTGTCTCCCATTTCTCTGGCAATAGTGAGATTCAGTTGCTGGTAATCTATGGCTTTTTTAAAATCACCCAGACTGTGATAAGAGATGCCAAGATTTCCATACGCACGTCCTTTTCCAGCTCTGTCACCCGTTTCTTTGGCAATAGCAAGATCTAGTTGGTGATAACTAACGGCCTGTTGAATATCTCCCAGATTACGGTAAGTAGTACCAAGGTTGGCATATGCCCTTCCCACTCCAGCTCTGTCTCCTAATTCTTTAGCAATACTAAGATGTAGGTTGTGGTACTCTTTGGCTTTTGTGAAATCCCCCAGGGAATCAAAGGCGTTGCCAAGATTGGCATATGCACCTCCTTCTCCAGATCTGTCCCCAGTGTCTTTGACAATACTAAGATGTTGATAGTGGAGGTCTATGGCTTCTTTGAAATTACCTATGTTGTGATAGGCAATGCCAAGATTGGCATATGCACGTCCTTCCCCCACTTTGTCGTTCACGTCTTTAGCGATTTGCAAGTAATGCTGGTGATAATCTATTGCTCTTTTGAAATCTCCGAGAGAATCAAAAGCATTGCCAAGATTGCCATATGCACGTCCTTCCCCTGCCTTGTCTCCTGCTTTTTGAGCAATTTGCAAATGACGCTGGTGGTAATCTATGGCTTTTTTGAAATCACCAAGAGACTCATAAACATTGCCAAGATTGGCATATGCACCTCCTTCTCCAGCTCTGTCTCCCACTTCTTTGGCGATACTAAGATGACGCTGGTGGTAGTCTACTGCTGTCATAAAATCACCCAGGTTACGATAAACAATACCAAGATTGCCACAGGCAGCTCCTTCTGCAGCTCTGTCATCTGCGTCTTTGGCAATGCTAAAATGTCGCTTGTGGTATTCCATGGCCCTTTTGAAATCACCAAGATTACAATAAGCAATGCCAATATTGCAATATGCTCGTCCCTCTCCAGTTCTATCTCCCATTTGTTTAGCGATGCTAAGATGACGCTCATGGTACATTATTGCATCTTTAAAATTACCCAAGTTACGACAACCAATCCCAAGATTGCCGTATGCAACCCCTTCTCCAGCTTTGTCCTCTACTTCTTTAGCAATACCAAGATGTTGTTCGTGGCATTCTATAGCTTTTCTGAAATCACCAAGGGAGAAATATGCATTACCGAGGTTGGCATATGCACGTCCTTCACTAGCTCGATCTTTCACTTCCTTAGCAATCCTAAGATCTTGCTCGTGGTATTCAATGGCTGTTTTGAAATTACCAAGTGACTCATAAGCAATGCCAAGATTAGCATAAGCACCTCCTTCCCCAGAAATGTCTCCTAGTTCCTTGGCAATACTAAGTTGAAAATGATGGCTCTCCATGGCTTTTGAGAAATCACCAAGAGATAAATATGCATTTCCAAGACTGGCATATGCGTTTCCCTCTTCAGCTCTGTCATCCATCTCTTTGGCAATATCAAGATGTAGCTTGTGGTACTCAATTGCTTTTTGAAACTTACAGTGAGATAAATAAACATTTCCAATATTTGCATACGTCTTTCCTTGTCTAAGCCTGTCTCCGATTTCTTTAGCAATGCTTAGATCTGATTCATGGTACTGAATTGCTCTTTTAAAATCACCCAGATTGTGATAAGCAATACCAAGATTGGCATACACACGCCCTTCTCCGGCTCTGTCTCCAAGTTTTTTGACAGTGCCAAGATTTAATTTAAGGTACTCTATCGCTGTTTTAAAATCACTAAGTGAGTCATAAGCACTGCTGAGATTTGTATAGGCACGGCCTTCACCGACTGTGTCTCCCGTTTCTCTGGCAATATTGAGATGTTGCTCGTGGTTCTCTATGGCTTTTTCCAGGTCGCCCTGAGATAAATATGCATTGCCCAGACTGGAATATGCACGTCCTTCTCCAGCTCTGTCTCTCAATTGTTTTGCAATGCTAAGTTGTAGCTGATGGCAGTTAATGGCCTCTTGTGAATCACTTATAGCTAAGTAAGCCTTTCCCAGATTGGCATATGTTCGTCCTTCTCCAGCTCCATTGCCCACTTCCTTGCAAAGAGTAAGATACCTTTTGAGGTACTCAATAGCCTTCTCGAAATTACCTTGATTGAAATATTTACTTGCAAGACTGTTATATTCACTTCCTTTCTTTGCTTTGTCTTGTATCTTTTTGACGTTTTCTTCTTCTTGGGATATCTGCATGTAAAAAAGGGATATTTAACATCATTACTCTTAACTAAAAAAGATAGGGAAACTGTAAGTTACTTGCAAATTCGTCTCAAGATATAGTCGCTAAGATCGTGAATTTTCAGCTACCTACTCCTGATCTTTACCAGGTGATCAGGTGATGAGATTGACTGGTTGACCAGTCAACCTTTGAGGATCAACGACCAGTGTTAAGCAGACAAAGCATCATAATCTACAGCAGAAAACTGTTTGAAATCCCCCACATTTACGTGCTTAGAGTTTACAATATAGTTTTCTTGAGACTCAATACCGCGCACTACGAAGACCAGCCCGGATGTCAAGATTACTCATGTAGGCATAAGTAACCCTAAAACAACCTGAGCACTTGAATCACGTTATACCACCTTGGTATACAAAGTAACTTCAAAATCCATTCAGACACGTGCTTAGCCAAAAACTGAAAATTTACAACAGAAAAGGTAGATAAATAACAGCAAAACGAGTTCTAATTTTTCCTTACTTCCTCGCACACGATGCATGGCGTTACACGAGCACGTGCTTGAATAAAAGGCATGTACACTTTGATTCCCCTCAGAGCTTGCAAAGCCTGTTTTTGACACATTTCTCGAAAAACTACTGTACAACTTATAATGAAACGTTCACAATTAACGTATTGCAATAAAGAGCCAAAATCAAAATCTATATCTATGCAAGACAGATTTTGTACCATCTTTGAATCAAAGAGCTCTATGCTTATTAAGAAAGAAAAGTGGTACTTTACCCTTATTAAACATGTAGCTTTCGCTTAAACAGCAAGAATGTTAGGTATTTTGCTTATTAAACAAATGTCACACACAACACTCTGTCACAGATAATGTTTATTCAGTGCCCGCCAGAAGGACTTTATCTACTTGATTGGCACCAAGTTTGCTATGATGAAAGCAAGAAATCGACGTCAGCAAAGAATAATATGCCTGGTCATTTCCTTGTCCAGTAGAGTCCTGGTTCAATCTTCAGTACTACGGTCCAATGATACCCCAAGAATTTTTTCGTCAGCAGTTCCGTGTGACAAGTAATACTTTTAACCGCATTTTGAGCATGATGGGCCACCGTCTAGTACGACAACAATCGCGTTTTACAGATCCCTTAGGCTGATTTAGCAAGAGAACGGGAACGTCACTTGACGACGGCGCGCGCAGAACAAACACCCAAATATGGTCAAATTAGAACAGAATCCAGGTTATTCCGCGTGCCCTGCAGTCGTCATCTGACCATATTTGGGTATTTGTACTGCGCGCACCGTCGTCACGTGACGTTCCCGTTCTCTTGCTAAATCAACCTATTACCACCAGAGGAAATACTTGCATTAGGACTCTATCAGCTGGGTCATGGAAACTCGTATGTAAGCATTGTGCTATCGAAAAAAGTGGGGACCTATGACGAATTGTAATGGTTGTAGAATCCACGTCTGTCCATGGCAAAGAATAAGCGCGAACTGAAGCAATATCGCACGCTTTTTTAATTTTATCACAAAATGTTGTGTTAAATTTTTAGTCACTGACAAGCGTTGACAGTTACTGCTGCGATTCCTATTGTTCAGTCAGAGTTTTCTGAAATCTGCCTGCCCCACCCAAGCACTTAGGAGTCCAGGGCTAAAAATTAATTCCAGTGCTTGGTGGCCAGTCAGGCCAATTTCCTTGAATTCTCAGTGGCCCATCCTAAAATGAAGTAACCCTCGAATTCAGGGTAAGCAAGAATTTCACGACTGGTGTTTCACATGGACGGTTCTTTGCAGCCACAACAGCTTTTGCCGATTTGTGATTACGCGATTCCTCGTGCAGCTTTATCGACTCTGACTTAAATTGGCAGTTTCCGGAGGTAAAACTGTTCTTGTGACTTACCGTCGCATCCATAGCTGCCGACTCTTTGCAAACTGTGCAAAACATCACGTTATCGTCGAAAACTAGCCATGTCCTCCCTTGTTTCCAACTGTTTTGAAATGCCCACTGCCTTTTGTTCTTTTCGTAATTTTTAGTACTTTCGGAGACATCTTCCTTATTTTTCACTTTTTTTCGCGGTGGTAGCTCACAACCGGGGAAGAATCTCCACGTTTTTGTCCCAAATCTATATTCCAATCTCGGTGCAAAGTCTGTTCTCAAAGTGAAATGTGTGCTTGAAACCATCTCGCACGGAACTCTGGGTAAGTCCATAATCACGTGGCAATCACAAAATCAAAATGGCATCTATATGTTGTAAATGTGGATCGCTCGCGAAATCACTGTTAAAACCGCTTGGAATTTCCACTTCAGAACTAAAAATTCACTAAAATGGAATATTTCAGAGTCCAGGCAAAGAAACGAAGAGAAAGGTAGTCCAATTAAACTACATATTGAGTTTTCTTTTTAACTTTGTACTTTGCATTATTTACATTGCAACTTTTCGAAATTCTGTAGCATAGACGCACATCGGGCGTTCAAACCTTAACTTTTGGTAGCCCTGGTCAGTTTTAACTTGCCACTGGCGGCCGTGCGACTGCCAATTTTTAGCCCTGCAATGGTGTCTTTGATGTTTTTGCCCATTTTCGAAGTTTTTGCCAACTGGAAAAGTGGGGGTCGCACTTGGAAATGTCCCCCGATGACAGACTTTGGCCGCAAAGTACACAAATTCAGGCAAAACGTTGCCAAGTGCGACCCATGCCTAAATCAAAACAGCAATGAAAACACAATTTCGTAGAATTAACCTGAAATTGTTTTAATTAGTGATAATGCCAATTACCATAACTGAGTAAGAGAACAGAATGATCTCACCTCCTTGCCTTTGGTCTTTACAAGTGAGAACAACATCAGGGCCATGCATCTTTATCACACAATTTTATGTTTGTATAAAACTGGTGTTTCTTTTTTAAGTCTTCCCTTTAAATATTCCACCTTAAACTCATCAGTGACTTGAACTGCTACAAGTGATGATTTTCGTTTTACAAACACTTCTTTGGCCTCGTGCATATAGACCGTATTGCAGAACAATCTCCTGCACTGCTTGCAAACAGATCTTGCTGAAAGTTTTCAGTCAATATGATTTCAAAGATCACTCTTGTTTTCATGAATATATAGGACCCGCCATTATCAAGTCAGGAAGTCAGACTTCAATCAGTTTCATAGCAAGAAAAGTGCAGATTTCTGACTGCGGTAATCTTATTGTCGAAGTTCACCAGCCCTGTAATTTGACATGTCTGAAATAGATTCAGCCTGTAGAAACCTATGGATAGTATATGCAGAACAATCTCCTGCACTCCTTGCAAACAAATCTTGCTGAAAGTTTTCAGTCAATTTGATTTCAAAGATCACTCTTGTTTTCATGAATATATAGGGCCCGCCATTATCAAGTCAGGAAGTCAGACTTCAATCAATTTCATAGCAAGAAAAGTGCAGATTTCTGACTGCGGTAATCTTATTGTCGAAGTTCACCAGCCCTGTAATTTGACATGTCTGAAATAGATTCAGCCTGTAGAAACCTATGGATAGTCCGTGTTCAATAAAATCTCCCATTCTTTCTGTATTCAAAAGCCTATTAATTTAGTCTACTGATTTGTGATTCGCCTGAACTGCAGGCCTAGGTTTCACTTTCGTTTAAAAACTTGAACATCGAAAAAGCAGTTCGTTCACAGTATCGCAGGCCGCCGATTGATCAAGCCACGAGGGCGAACTTACACATAAATATCTATCCAGAAAAGGAAAGTCATCACTTAATTATGGCTTTCAGTGAAGGGCTGGCCAACCAAGACTTTTCAATGCAATAATTTGTCCATTGCATTGTTTTCATTGTTGATGCAACCACAGATAAGGAAATCCTTCATGAATGCGAGTCTTTCTTCAAGGATCTTTATTCCTCTAAGAAGAAAACTAACTCGATTCTTCCAGAAACTGACTTTTTTTCAGAGAATGACACCGTTTTAAGCAGAACGCGAACGCGATTCCATTGACGGTTTGTTAACTGAACTGGACTGTCTCAATGCTTTGAAAGACGTGGAACCAGACAAAAGCCCGGGAACAGATAGCCTGCCTTCTGAATTTTACCAAATGTTTTGGAATGAAGTTTCGAAACCTCCGATAGAAGCTTTAAATTACAGATTCGAGATCGGCCAGCTGTCTATATCTCAAAACTAGGGTATAATAAAACTTATTCCCGAGAAGAGTGAAGAAGAATTTTACTACATCAAAAATTGGAGGCTGCTTACACTCTTAAACTGCGATTACAAGATAGCTACAAAAGCAATTGCAAACCGCCTGAAGACCCATTTCTACAAACTGATAAACAATAACCAGACTGGTTTTTTGAAAGGATGGTTTATAGGAGAGAACATACATCTAATTGACAGGGTTATTAATTTCACCACTGCTTAAAATATTCCTGGACTTTTACTTTTCCCTGGCTTTGAGAAAGTGTTTGACACATTGGAATGGCCTTTCATACAAAAAACACTTATTTCTTTCAGATTTGGCCCTTCCATTGTCCAATCGTTTAAAGCTTTTTATAACAACACCGAAAGCTGTATTATGAACAATGGCTGAGCAAGTAACTTCTTTTCGTTACACAGGGGTGTCTGCCAAGGCTGTCCTCCCTCCCCTTACCTCTTTATTCTCTCAGCCGAAATTCTGGCCAAAGCAATCTGGAAAAATGCAAAAAGGTTTATTCGTTAAGGATACTGAGATTAAATTAAGCCAATGTGCTGACAACACCGCTTTAATTCTTGACAGTTCAGAAAAGTCACTCTCTGAAGCCCTAAGGGTTCTAGAAAGCTTTGAGAAAGTCTCAGGTCTTAAACTAAACAGTAAAAAGACTGAAGCTCTTTGGATAGGCTCTTGTCCTGGCAAAAGTGAAAAACTGTACCCTGAAAAGGATTTCAACTGGCAAAATACAAAGGTTAAAGCGCTCGGAATTTGGCCATCAACCGACCTGGAAATTACAACCAAACTTAACTTCTTCGAAACAATTAAAAAATGCAGAACTGCTTGGGCTGCTGGACAGTTCGTAGACTAAGGCTTATCGGGAAAATAACAGTTCTTAAGAGTTTGGTTGCCTCTCAATTAATTCATCTTTTGTGGCCTTTTCATATCAATTCTCAAATTATAAAACAAATAAATGACCTCTTTTTTGACTTCCTTTGGAATAGTAAAAGTGACAAACTCATGAGAAACGTTATCACCCAAAACTATGGCAACGGAAGACTTGGAATGATCGACATTGCTTCTTTTAATAAAGCCCTTAAGTCTGTGTGGATAAGAAAGTACCTGGACGAAAGTAACAAGGGGAAATCGAAACGTTTTTCAACAGTCATTACCACAATTGCAAGGCATAATCACGCACAAATGGCATTTAATACAAAATCCAGCCACTACTCGGAGAGATATTCAAGGAGCCACCTTGATCTCTTATAGAAAAGGAAAATTGCTTTAAGACATGCTTGTAAAAGCAAAACTTTAAGGGGCACACAGCAGGAGTCATGCAGATCTGTCTACCCATTTTAATCATAATTTATTAATGGCATATTCATGGTATTCGTGTGCTTTCACCTACCCATGAAAAAAAATGGCATTCATTTTAAGAGGATTTTCATGATGCTTCTGGGCATTTGTACTACCCCATGAAACCATGAAGAACCAAATGGGGTCTGAGCAATTAAAATTCCATGAAAAGACCATGAAACCCATCATAGAGTTTTCATGGTTAGTGAATATTTCTATGTTCACATGGTATTCATGGGCAATAAAAATTCTGCATCCATTAAAAGTCCATTGAATTCAGCACCATGAAAATCCAGGTTTTATTTTCTTGGCCTAATAAACACCAGTAAAAACCCTTGAAATCCAGTATCTTGACTGAGTAAACTTTCACGGCTTTTTCATGAGTATTTAATGGACTTGTATGTAATGTGAGAGATTTCACGGGCCATGAATATAGAAAATTTCACAGGATTTCCATGCCTTTTTTAATGCTTTTTTCATGGCAACAAACCCATGAAAAATCCCATGAAAAAGCTTTAAATATGTTATGAATTTATTACGAATGCATTAATTTTATTAGTCGGGCTTCCGTAGGAAAGCCCTAGTCATAAAATGCAAGCGTTTAGGTCGCCGAAAGGGGGGTCATAGTACTAGGCGTTCCAAGCATAGACCATGGAAACCGGAGACGAGAAACACGACAATGCTCGCTCTTCGTGACAGAAGGTGGTGTTTTGTGAAGAACTTTTTTGCAAGAATCACTTTTATCATGAGCCTCTGGCTCGGGGGACTGGGAGACCACTCCCTGTGTAATTTGACATGAAATATATTATCTTATCTAAATTGTCTTATCTTATCCTATACGTTCATCTCAAATACAAAGATGTCGATCCTTTTCGGAAAGGGTCGGTCAACAAATTGTATTGCTTGAAAGCAAGCCAGGTAAGCAAAGTTTACACTCGAAACATTCTAATGAGATAACAAAATATGAAAACACTGACAAAAAGTAGGCAGTTAATGACAGAATGTGGCTACTGCTGTTATTATTTAGAACATTGGAGTAAAAAACAATCATATTGCAATAAAACGAGCTAAATACAAAAAAGTTTTTGGACTTGTAGCTCATTAAAAACATGCGACTTGTTTCTTGCACCACGCAAAATATGTCGATCTCCAAATTTGTAAGGATAAGACCCTCGGTAACTTGAATTAAATATCTTACCTCCAAGTTAGTTGGCTTTCTAGTAGGGTGCAGGAAAAAAAATAACGTGTGATTTTGGAGGCAAATGTGCGGGAATATTGACGAACCAATGTTCTTGCCAAGTCCTAAGGAAACTCTGCATTGACAATAGTTTAGCCAAAGTTACTTCACTAGTAGTTCAAATATATTTAGCAGTCTTAGCAACCGCCAATTCTTTTAGAAATTGTGTCTGACTGCTGAAGAAAATCATGTTGGGTGACATGAACTAGACGAGTATAAAACCAAAATAAATAGCAAAACAGATTGCTGCATCTTCCCTTATAAATGAGAGTACTTTTTAAAAATACTCCTGCCTTGATTCAATAAAAATATGTAGCTTGAATATTTCATAAATTGCATTAAGGGTTGCAAATTCTGGGAAGCTATCTGCAAAATACACAACTTGAAAGTTTATGTAAATTATGTGCAATGCAATTTGCGCCTAATCATAGGATTGTGTTTTTGTGAAGGAGTTTATCATGATTTCGTTTTGGCTCTCTCGAAAGGGATTATTCGCTCTCCAAAGGAGATATGACTCTTGAAAAGGGATTAAGATCGCAACACAGAAAAGATGTTCAGCTACACAATTTACTCGGATCACTACGACTAGTAAACGAACTTCGTACAATTTCTGCTAGCGTGTACAGTGTAATCGTCATAAGTTGTAACAAGACCTCGACAATTCTTTGCAAACAAGTTCTCCATAAATGCGTAGACAGCTGTGCTTCATTCGTGAACCAAAATATTAAACTCACAACTTGCAATTGGCTTAGGATACTCAACAAAGCAACTTTAATAGTAAATATCTAAGCGGAACTCTTATGCTTAAATATCCTGATTCTTTAATTTTTTTATTGTGTCCAATACGCGTTTTCATAAAGTACGATTTGATACTGCGGTACGAAGCCCGAGTAAACGCTCTTAGAGCATCTAGTTATGAATAAATTATTAGGCTTTTTATGAGTTTTGAGTTTATAGTCATTGCTAAAGTAAATGAGCCTTCACTTTACTGACCAACGCGTCATTATTTTCACACGTTTCGTGTAATTATCTTGTTAAGACAGAAGAATGCCCCAAAGTATGTTTTCCATCGTACCTTAAAACGACAATTTGAGCGCGTCAAGTGCACAATTTTCCAATATTTTTCGCTGAAATTTTGAGAAAACATTGCCTGATAATCATGCAAACAAAACGGTGTCGAGGAATTAATTTTTTTTGCTTCTTCTAAAAGTTATGACTATTTCAGTGAAGAGAATGCATGTTTTATCAACTCTTAAAGATTAACTGTGTGCCAAAAACAAACCAGACAAGAAATCAAAATTTCGTGACACCATTTTTTAGAGAAAAGTGTCAAGAAGACAAAGCAATGTTCATCGCGTCCTCCCGCTCAAATCCGACCAGAAGCGAACTTGATTAGTGAACCTCTGTACTTTGGGAAATGGGGCGCTACATTCGGAAAACCTTAATTTGTTTTATTTTAATGAATATACCTTCGTAATCTACAATTCGTAAGCTATCAGGAAATATATACTTTACTGAGGTTTACATCAAATGTCCCACCATAAAGCAGCACCAACAAATGATGGTCTTTTGGGGTATGCTGACACCTTAACACTTAAATGGCGTCTAGTTTCAGCTCAATACCCTAAAAGGTACTGCAAAAGCTCCCACTGTGGACCTTTTGAGGCTGAACACCCTAAGAAGTACCAAAACAACCTTTTTAATGCCTTAAAGGTACTTGTAATAAGCACCCCGTCCATTTTATGTGGGAGACCCCTCCCTGGGAATAGACCACTTATCTCAAATCAGATAACAAAATTGCGGTAGGCTGAGAGTGAGTTACACAGTTTTCATTCTACTAACTCCAATATAACATAGAATATGTTGTGTTTACACTTGGTACAAAGCTGTAGGAGACATAAAAGGTGTTGCACAAAATCTTCCTGGTTAGATAATTTTATTCCCACAGGTGACAAAAGGCTGACAGATTACTTTCAATGATTCCTGAAAGAACATCATAGAAAATAAAATGTACTAAATGATCATGAATAAGGGGAAATTGATCTCCATAGTGGTGTTTATTTTTTTAAAAGCTTGTTGATATCAACACTCTCCCTATGTAGACTGTGTGCATTATGAAGGCCAAGCATCAAGTGTTTTAGGAGAGAGGCTACCACAAGGAGAGCATACAACACACACACGGGTGAAAGAAAAGCATTCCATGATCTGAATAGTAACCACACCCAGCCCCCACCACACAGCAAAGAAGCAAGTTAGCTGTTAGTGAATTAGCTAGAGTGTATTAAAGAGTGCATTCTGCACTAAAAATAGCGGAAAAGTCAGAACATACTAATAATACAATCCCTGAGCTTGTGTCTAGTTCGCACATAAAACCTCAATCAAGTGAGGCATAGCTGTAATTCCTGCTCTTAATCCAGTTCTAAACAGAGCCCCCAGTTCTGGAGATTTCCTAGTTTGCAGGTCTCAGTTTTTACAGTATGACATGCCACATATACCTTATCTGCCTTGGTTCCAGGTTCTGATGCGTTCTTCATGATATTGATGCACGTGTTTTGTCCCTCCAGAGACATGTTCCTGATTTTGCATGTCACGTGTGCCTGATCAGACTACTCAAAGTTAAGATATGCAACTTCTCATTGCTACAGGTAAACTTGTTTGTAAATAACACCTTATTGTAAGTTTCACAAGTTAGTAGTGTAACACACCCACTACATGTATCTCTTACCAAGGTTCTCAATAAGCACTGGCAACTGGGGAAAATCACTGTGTAGTACTCCCACGCATGACAGCTACTCTTGGTTTTTTCTTAAAAATATGAAATGTACTTTCAAAATATTGATTTTTATTATATAGACACAAGTGTTTTACTGGAAAATACACCACCCCTAAAATTCATACGAAAACCACATCCGGGACCGGGCGGCGTATTTTCCAGATGCTCACTGGTGAAGATATCAATGATTCCACTGATATCAAGTTTGTCTCTTAATTTGTACTTAAATTTGTTGGTGTATGATCAAAACATCTTTAGGTCTTCCTCGAAAGTCTTCAGCAACCTTCGGAAATTTCGGAAAATGTTTGGTAACGTTCATGTGACCTTCGGACAAGTTTTGGAGAAATTGCGAAAATCTTCGGAAGGTGGTGGGAAATCTTTGGAAAATCGTCAAAAAAACCGTCATCAATATGTCTACATAATAAAAAGAACATTACACGTTAGCTCAAAGATACGAATTTTATGTTCTCGTGGCAAGAACATAAAATTCATATCTTCTCGACAACGTGCAATATCCCCAATTAAGTTTTCTTTATCTTTTTATCACCTCTCCAAGCTCAAAGAATAAAAATTTGGCCGAAAACTTGTTCATTGTGCCCACCTGTGAGATATTTCAAACAATAACAAATCGGCTGAAAAGTTGATCACTGCGCTCACTTGTGAGATATTGTTCTTGCCACTCGAACATAAAATTCAGAGTAAATATCAGTAAAAATCAAAGAAAATTCTAAAAATGTGGCCACGGTCGAAAAATCGATTTTGCTCATAATTTGCCAGTTTGAAGGCCTAGGTAAGTAACTGACGGAAATCAAGTTAGTTTTTTGAAATATCCAATATAACGGCAGAAATTCACGAAAA
>Ga0126339_10000428_pt1 | contig 22904 bp, 20 predicted proteins | sample OrbTmetagenome_2_FD_92532 | JGI IMG/M metagenome (GOLD analysis project Ga0126339, IMG submission 92532) | Coral microbial communities from Petempiche,Puerto Morelos, Mexico - Orbicella T R C metagenome | ecosystem: Host-associated > Invertebrates > Cnidaria > Coral | place: Petempiche,Puerto...
AAATCGTTGTGTGTCCTTCATTGTGCTATGAATTAAATGTGCTTATAAAGCGTGTCTTAGGACACACTAATTGTGTTGTGTTAGCATGTTGTGAGCGTGCTATCACTTTTATCTCTGTTTTCCCGTGGAGGGTCACATTTTAGAAAAAGCTGACTTGGAGAACATTAAATTCATTTGAATATATACACTGTATTCACCAAGAGTGAGTAAGAATATTTCATTCTTCTATCATGAGACATGTTCATGTGGTACAGTAAAACCCTGAGGCCAAAGTAAAGAGCTATATATGCACCCGTGCAGCACTGCAATTTTTATCTGTGCTTTTCGTCTGTGCAAACGGAAGCGACTTACTACATGTGTCTCGTTTGTATTATTGTTACACATATGTTCACACAGCTATATCTGTACATGTATATGTAACAGGGCTTCTGATAGGTTGTGGAAAACAGTCAAATTTTGTGGAATTTCCAGAGACAAATTCACGAAAAAAACAGCCAATTTCGCGGACATTTGTGGGCATTTTGGGGCAAATTTTGCTGAAAAACGATCAGTAAAAAATGACCAATTTCGTGGGAGTTTTCTGGGGAAATTTTGCTGGAGAGCAATTGGTTTTGCACTGATTTGACAAACGTTTGTAGCTAAAAAAAAGACAGCAATTTTGCCATTTTTTTCAGAAAATGATGAGCTTTAGCCTATGCAATAACAACAGCAACAGAAACACATACCACGTATAAGTTTTGCTTTTGTAAAACCGGCGATTTTCCAGGAAAATTTGAGCGACTCGTTTGGACTATAGTACATGTTTGTATTTGTTTGACGAGAGGTTCTTTTTAACAGAAATCATCATTTGCTCTTTTAACAACGTTGCGCTCAAGAAATGCACCAATGGTAAAGCTTTTTACATCGTGGCCACAGTGAGTGCCCGGTAGTTTTTGGATGTTGTTTACTTGTTGCAGTGACGAAGTTTCACTATAAATTTGCAAGTTTACGGCAACTAAACAGCCCCAACAGCCAATATAAGTTTCAAATATGTTGCAACCATGTGTGTTTGGTACGATTTTCAGTGAATTTGTGGTATTTTGCGTGTTTTAGTGAATTTCGTGGGATTTTGCAGATTTACTTGAAATTTGCGGCTCTGTGACTGCGCGAAATATCAGAAGCCCTGATGTAAAAATGTTTGTTTTGTTCAATTCCTGTGATATGTAATGGAAAGTATAAAAGCTGAAGCATTTTTTTTTACCATCAATCAAACACGCACGCATTAAGAAAAAAGTTGTTTTCCATGTTTACTGGTTTGTTGTTCATGTTTTCCAGTGTTTATAGAACAACCCTCTTCAGAGACTGTTTCCACTTTTGGAAAATTTCTGTTTTACACTTGTGGAGTAGGAAAACGCTTAAATATCTTGCCTATTTTCCGGTCAAAACTGTGAAAGTTGAAACCACATGGTGCGACCTCCAAACTTTTGAGCATTTCGTCTCAGTTTACGTTGGCATGGCTTGTTGGCATATACATTTGAATAAGGTAAACCTCCTTTGAGAAATTTTGGATTTCCCTTAGTTTTAACTTATTTGATAGAGGCTTAACTTCTGTACAATAATAATCTTAACTTTTTAGATCCAAGTAGACCAAGTGCACATGTTCTTGCCCATATTTTATTTCTTGCTTGTACTTACCTGACCTAAGGTCGATGTAGGCTTACTAAAAGTAAAAATGTACACCTTTTAAGCTTTTATTCTGTTTTATAGCTTGTGTCTACGAGATTGAGCTTTTTGAAACGCTTTTTTAAAAAATATATTACTTTTTGTTTTTCTCTACTAGTTCATAAGTTGAACTAGTGTTTGCTTGCCTCCTGTTACAGAGAAAGCATTCTGAAGTGTCAAATTATGAATTGCGAGTTGCATAATACAAAAGTGGGAGTGCATTTTCCTCTGAAGATTTTCAAACAGTTTTCATGATTTTGTTTCCTGGGAGCAATTCTAGGTGTTCCAGATGTGATCTACCCTGCAAGTTTTGCTGACCTCTTTCACTGGAAACTTGTGATTTGAAAAAGATGTACCCTGTATGTTTGCACATCACACTTTTATGTACATTTCTTTGTTTTTGCCTAAGCTATGAACACACAGGTTGTTTGCTTAAGTTTGTTGATAATCTACACTGTATGTCATTCATGTTAATTTCTATATATTGAAATTGGAAATCAAAAAGTAATAGTGATAGGAGCTTACATACACACAACTTATGACAGTTTTTTATATTCTCTTTTTGTTATAAACATCACTGTGTGCCATGCAAGCATGTCTTGTTCTCAGTTGATAGTGACAAGTTATGGGGAATGATGAGGCTTTGTTGAACAATAATTTGTTTGCACGTGGTTTGCATTTAATTACTCGTTAAGCTGACTCTGGAGAATCACTCAAGGGTGTACAACATCTTTCAGTAAAAAACTGTTTCTTCAAGTGACATGAAATAGCTGTATACTATATTTTCCTGCCATTCCTTTGTTAACAAGCTTCAAACCTACATCAAACAAGGTAATCTGTTAATAGTTTTTGAAAAGAATCCTCTTTTCCATTCCATCTTTGTGTGGTCTCGCTGTTCAACAAAGGAGAAATAAGTTTTTATAACAAAATCATTGAGTATGTTACTTGGACATATATTTGTAAGGTGGTATTGCTCTCTTAATTTGTGAAATGTAATGGTGGTGGGAATATTTTATAAGTTGTATGCAATGTACATTAGCTACTAACTCTTGGTCATCATACCTTCATTCCTTTTTATAACTGACATTATTTTTATATTTTGCTTCCATTTTCTTTTTTATACAGTGCTGTTTTCAGTCTAGCGACAAGCTAACTGTTTTAACAAACTTATTGATCTGAGAAATAAAAACTATATTAAGTGGTCAAGAAAGATGACCATTTGATTTCTCTTGGCAACTGCTGCTGGTCTAGGCACTGGAAAGTGGAATTCAGATTGGTCATCATCACCATCACCATTATCACCCAGATCAAGGAATTCTTCAATGCTTTCTTCATCAGCAATCAGGCAAAAATTGTGTAAAACACATGCCACAGAAATGACTGATGGGACCTCCTGGACATTTTCCATCTCGATGTACTTTAGCCTTCGTCACCTGCCCTTCAGTAACCCAAATGCTCTTTCAATCAGTTGGCATGTTCTGGTGTGCTTTTCTTTATAACAAATCTGTGCCCTTGTTCAATGACCATTATCTCAGAATGGTAACAGCAACCACCTGTCAGAAAAAATTAATGATACTGTGATATAGCAATCATGGTTTGTGAGCTAAATTGCAAGTATTGTTTTTGAGTTGTGTATATTGTAACATAGCACCATATCTGTGTTAAAAGGAAAATGCCTTGTTATTCATTATTACCTATTGTAAATACAATAGCAATAAATATGCAATAAGGAATACTTTTATCAACAAAGACAACTAACACAAAATCCACTGGAATTATGTACTGGTAGATAAATGTGCACCTTTGAAGTGGATATGCTGAATCCCCAAGAAGACGGGTGTCACCTTGAAATAATTCATGCTCAGCTGACTGATACAGTGGCAAATTTCTGAACACCCTAGCATCGTGCACTGACCCAGGCCACCCCACACATATCTGTGAAACAGAGGGTGTGATCCCATGTCCCCTAAAATTAAGAGGTTATCGGTTTTAATACAGTACAGAAAACTGTCTATGTTAAGGACACTATCACTCAAGTCTATGATGATGCTTTGAAGAAACAAATGCACGAAACCTTTTTTATGTGATTCAACTTAGTGGTGTGTAGAAAAATTGAGACAACTCATGCTGATTTAACTGCTACTGTAAGCCATATTGACAGCTGATTAAATAGATGTTGGCTGTTAGAACAGTTGCAAAGTAGCCTGGAAAAATTGTGGGCATTAATATCATTCATGACCACTGCACCCAGATGGTTGTTAGTACTCCCTTATGCAAGCTATGAAGGTATGTGCAGCATCAATGGATTTCTGAAATGTTTTGGTCTGAAATAGCAAAATGATTTGGACCACTTTCTTCTGAACTAGGGTATGGTTTGTGCACTCTGGTCACCAACAATTTTCATGATGTAAAATGTTTGAAAGAACTTTTTGTTGTGATTATTATTATTATTTATCATAGCCATACCTTTGGACTTTGGCGGGCAGTGATCTTCTTGCCTGAAAAATTTATGCGATGCCTGAATACAAGAGTGTTGAAATCGGGATGCAAACGCACTCAAACTGCATGAAAAACAAAAATGTTCACAATTACCACATCTAATGAAACTGCTATAATTCCAAAACTAGTTATATTCAAAGGTCACATAATCAATCAATCATACTCTATCAACAGTCTTGATCAAAGTAAACTCTAAAACTTATTAAAAGAAAAAATTTAGCTTGTATGCCCATGCTATTTATCCCTTGACAAGAGCAATTTAGGATTTCGGGAGTCAATTATCTGAAACCCTTGTCTACCTGGTCAAATGATCACACAGAATTATCTAAAGCAGTTCCTGGGCACAATCTGGTATGAATTTGGGTACAGATCATGGCATCAGATTAGTAGCAAATTATAAAAAGAGAAATCAAAATATTCCACCTTCTGTGAAACAACAGCCTCCAATTTTAGAATATCAACCAATGAACAAATTAGAGCAAAAATGATAAATACCTTATTAGAGTTTTTAATGTATTTAGCTGTTATATTGAGTGAAGTCATCCACACAGCACAAAAACAGACATTTCTGGTAGCCATGAAATTAACTTGATACTACTATCCATGATAAATTTTTCATTGTAGTACTATAACTTTCATTATTCTATTAATTTACCTGAAGGATAATTGACAGGGTTCGTACGCTTTTTTGGACTAAAAATTCAAGGACTTTTCAAGGACTTTCAAGGAGATATGTTCCATTTTTCAAGGACTCCACGCAATAATTTAATAATTTAATAAACGCACTGCAAAATCAAAGAATGTTGAGCTTCTCATAGTAGCGATTGTGCCGAGCTAACAGACAGGTAAAAGTCTATGTCTTCTTGAGTTCATCCACAACATTTGCAATTTTGTCCTCAATGTCTTTGCGAGTCATCTCCTTTTCTTTTGCAGTTCTCCTCAAACTATTTGACTTTGTAATCCACACAAGTTTCCCAGTATCCTCTGCTTTCTGTGCAAACTCATCTGCTGATTTAACAATACCGTCAACATCAGTTTCTAAATGCCTTCTTTTCTTTTTAAGCTCATCAAGTTCGTTGACTGGCTCCTTTCGCTTCAGTTCTACACCCTCAGAGGTTTTCTTCCTCTTTTGTTCATCAAGATACGATGAATACTTCTGCCTAGCTCCTGCAACTGACAAGAGCAGAGGTTTGTTGATTGAAACAGCAAGGACACCTCCCACAGATTTTTCATGGTCTTGTACCAACCTTTGAGAAATGAAGGAGTGCTCTTGAAGGTTCTCAACCTCCAGTTGCTTATTGACTGAGAATCCTCTTTCGACACTGGCTTGGCCATGTGATAATATCAGTAGGTCTGCGACTACTTTCCACAATGATTGGTAGGATCGCTTCTGTCCCATGTGAAGATACAGAAAGGAATCAAGTCTGTCATTGTTAGGATCATAGTCTTTGAACTCTGACGGAGAATAAGAGGGGACTTCCATAATAAATTCTCTAAATAGTTCCGAAAGGGAATCATAGTCACCTTCCAGAACTTTCTTGGCATTTTCAAGGGTAGTCAATACTTTCTTGAATTTTGTGATGGAAACATCATGGTCACTCATCATGTTCTTCTTCCTGGGCGACTCACCTCCTTCAATTCTGAAGATTCTAGTGAGCGTATAAATAAAAAACTTCCTGGGATCCTTGGATCCTAATGTTCCTTGGATCTAAGCAACTTACATTCCTTACAAGGGAATACTGAATTGGTGCTTTGGCAATCAGTTTGCAAACTACTTTCACAAGGAACTCCCTGCATTCCATCTGAAACTGAAGCCTGTTTTCTCTGAAACTGTGGACTTTGCAATCAACTCCTTGATCTTCTTGTCAGCTGTAAACCCCAGGTCAATCTTGGAATGAGAGGCATGAATGCTGGAGTCAGCAGGGTCAAGTTTTGTAAGCTTCAATGGGGTTTTGGCTTCTCTGATAACAGTGGTCTTAATAAATCTTCTCATTAATCCCCCAAGCATGCTGTACAGGTCTGTAGCCAGGAAAGGAAGCATTGGTTTGTCAGTTTGATACAGTGTCAAAAAAGGTGTCACTTGCTTGGCTACTGATAGGAACAAAGCCACTTTTGCAGTCATAAAGGGATCTGCAACAAACTCTTGTACAGTTTGAAAGGATTTATTCTGTGGCTGTGGACCTTTCCCTGCCATTGCACTCTGAACATACTTGACAACACTGTCCCACATACTCTGCGTACGTTCTGCAACCAAGACATTCTCCAACCACCTGTGTTTGCAGAACTTCAAAGCAAACAGTGAGCTCCCTGTTACTTTGGTATAGTCCTCTCTCCTTGCCAGACTGTCCTGAAAAAGCCAATGAAGGTTAGAGAACAACCTGTCTAATTGCCATCCTGAGGCTACAGCACCATCCTTGAATGCTCCGTGAAGAATGTGTAAACCACAGCTGCCAATGTTCAACGTGTGACTATTATGTTCCTTTTTTACCTCATCAGTCAGCATACTGTAAAATTTCCAGTTAATGTTGGGTCCATCCATTGACAGCTAGTATGAGAGAAAACGTTTCTTGTAATATTGAAAAGGTAACAGATTACTTAATTCATTACTTGCATTATGCCCCAGACTTTGTGTCATGGTCCACCCAGACACGAAATAAGCAAGTCATGGATGCATTGGAAACGTGAAGATCTGCAATGAAAGAGGGTTGATTATTTAGACCTTAAAGGGCAGAAAACCAAGTAAGGTGTTTTATTTCTATTTAATACAATTCCCAGTGAAAATTTATCTCATTTGGGAACATTGGCTAGATTGTGAACATAAAATATATCACATGCAATAAATTAGATTAAGTAATCAACAATCATCTTTCACCCTTCTACTGCAAAATAATAGACATTGAAAGATTTTCCTGGCAATATTTTAATACAAAATAACGGCATTACACAAAACATTTGCATCTTTTTTGTAAGTAACGGTGGTTTGCACCACACTACATGTATTTACGAAACCTATGAGGTAACTCATCAGCGAAGAGATGACCATGTTTATCTTTCGTTTGTTATGTTTATTTAAATAACCCAAACATATCAAGAGTAGCATCCTACCTGATAAACTTTTTTGAGAGGAATTCCTTCTATGCCTGAACAAAAATGAGAAAGCATGTCGTCTGCTGTGCCATGACCCATAAACACTGAGGTATAATAGCAACTTTCAACCTTGTGTTTGTCCTGATTCCATGAATGAATGTGAATATCCATTTGCTTTGACTGGCACACGCTATCAAGGCTCTCGTCAAACATTAGTACATAAACCTCTTCTTTTTTCACAATGTCCTTCACAAGTTGTTTGAAGTGTGGAGTGAGCCCAAAACAGATCAAGTATGCACATTTCTTTTCTCCACATGAAAACTGACTTGCAATCCTACTGTCAGGAAACATTGCTTGAAACAATTTGCTCATACCTTTGCATGATTTATAGGAGTAATGAGACATTATCGCTTTCAATGCCCACAAAATTTCTGCCTTCAACGTCTCATCACTAGTGACACTTTTTTCCATCACTGATGAACCAGATGAACTCACAGTGATAGACTTTGTGGGGTTAAGCTTATCGTGTTTGCCACTTTCAGATGAAGCAGATTTTGAAATTACTTTGGCATATCACTTGTAGTTGCTGGTTGTTGAGAAGAAATGCCAAAAAAATCTGAAACGCTTGCTAATGACCTTTTCTGGAATGTCAGTGTTTGATGTTTTTTTCCTTTCAAGTGACTTGTGAGCGCCGACTCTCCCATGCTCGAAATGTCAACATCCTTCATGCACACGATGCATCATGCCTTGTGTTTGGCACCCTTGACTTCTCATAGCCACTCTTTATACAGTGATTTCTGAAGCCACAAGTTGCTGAAAACACACTTGCCCATTGTTTTAAATCTTTCACTCGTGAAACAACACACAAACAATCAACACCAACCCAAATAAGGAAGCACTTGAAGCACATAGCTTTTCGCAGAAAGAGCGAATAGTACAAAACATTTCATTGGCCCTTAACATTCCAGACATGCAAACAATCATAGCGGAGTGGTATTAATCATTTTTATTTGTTTTTTTACTATTACGTGTTGCTATGTTTCTGCCAGTAGCATATATTTTCATATAAGGCACTCTAGAATCTAAGTTGGATGAAATTAGCTACAAATTTCAAGGACTTTCTGGCACTGACTCCAATTTTCAAGGACTTTCAAGGCCTTGAATTTTTATTTTGAGATTCAAGGACTTTCAAGGTGCGTGAACCCTGAATTGAATGACTTTTCAGTCGATTAAGATATGATTCCGGATGCTGGGAAGGCATCTTGCTTTGGATGTGGCAGCCATCAATAGCACCCTACAACTCGTGGAAAACCACTCAAATGTTCAAAAGCCTCTGCTACCTCTACAGCTTTAGCACCTTATTCAAAAGAGAAAAAGACTTACAAATTGACCGCAACCAAAAAGTGTTTAAACTAGGTTTATACACTAAGAATTATGGCCATGCCAAAAGCTGTACACGCTTGTATTTGTTACATTATAGCATGATTTTTATAAGGCTTGAACTAAAATACTTTGGAATTAACAATTTGTTTCAGATTGACATTTTGTTTGGTCTCATTTTGTACTTCTATGTTGACATATTTTTAAATCGTGACTGTGTACAAAAAACCAGTTGCATGCACACAAAATGTCACAATTTCATTAAATATTAATTAGCGTAATCTCGACATACATTCATTTTAGATCATCTATGGTTTTTTCATAGCATAAAAACCAATATTACAATGTTACCTCTTGGCCACTGACTAAGGTCTCTGGGAACATCCACAAGAGCTCTTCAAATAAGCATCAAATAATTTGTGTCGCGCAGCAAAAAGGCTGAAATTGATTTACACAGCGAAAGAAAATCAAACTGTGGAATAAAGACGAAGACAAAAACAAGCCAAATTTTTCATTAGATTTATAGGATTTTTTTTCTTGTGGCAAATTGGCGGCCAAACACCAATAATATGAAGCCAAACGGAAGCCAAATAATCTCTAAAAACAAACCTGAAAACAAGAATCGTAAAATTATAATTTTCTCGCCCACCTGACTGATGTAAACAAACCAACACAACAAAACCGAATATGCAAATAATTTACAACTACAAAAACATGGCTAAAACTAATACTACTAATCATTACGGTAAGCACTGATCTTAATTATTCAAGTTTCTTTCAGGATATATCGGCATTCGGCTGATGAGGACTCAGGAGATAAAGGATAGTGTGCAAGCGAAAAGTTAATTTACAACATGTGATAATCCACGAAGCAAACTTCCTTACAAAGAGTTACACTACACTGCACGCATTCAAAAGTACTTTCTATGGGGTGACCTTTGGGAGTTTTTGTACCCACCCACTTACACTGAACACATTGCCTTTGTGTTCCCAAAATTTTAGCAATAAAATGTTTCCCTGCATTCTCCTCCTCAGGTAAATATGCCTCGATCTTACAGCACTTTGATGATTGTGCAGCAGACACACTAGTTGAATATCCCCCGATCAACTGCTTAGCTAAGCCTGTCCTAAATTTCAATTGCCTAACCTTACCCGTCCCTTGGCTTAACCGATGGTAATTACAAACAACAAAAGCATTACATATCAATACATCAATCAGAAACCAAAAAATATACCTATACTACTTATACGAAGAACGACTTACAGAATAATATTCGCGCAATTGATCGGCGTGGTCAACACCTCCCCATAGAGCTATTGTACAAATTAATTAAAACAGGCTGTTGGACTTCCCTATCAGCCCAGTTAACTTCCAGATCATTGGCTAGGGGGCTTACATTAGGTGCCATAACACTAACATCCCATTTGTCATTCCACTTGGTGAAACCAAAGTGGCCTTTCTGAAGAACTAGCTTCTCCCCAACCCGCAATTTGTCCTTTGCACATGGTGGCAAGTCCTTACGATTACATTTCACTGTCCCGCAAACATAAGTATCATTAGCTTCTAAATGCTCTAATAGCTTAGTTGACGTGAAAAAATTTTCGAAAAATACACGATGATTCCTATTCGTATGAGGGCTAACTAACTTAGTCACTACATCATAACGTAACCCATAAATACGTCAGTGACCATCAACTTCTTCACTTGGGCCATCCATGTCTGCCATGCTCAAATTTGAACAGGTAATTGTCTAACTTCAACTACGTTGAAGTGCAAGTAGTAACAACTCATAAACAGTTAGATTAGGATAGGGTCAACTATGTGACTCACTGTATGCTTATTTGAGCCTTACTGCGTAAGACCAAGCAATATTTTCAAGCAAAATTCCAACAATAATCTTCCATTGTGACCTTGCTGGTGAGGCAAGTTGTGCAATGACCTTGCGCATGCACTGTGCTCTCTCATGGGATCTCCCACTCTGGTAGTCACGTGATAGAATCATCAGATGACCAATATAACACTGACTGAGGGAGACTACTGATACCCATAATTATGGTTATTCCAATAAATGCCTTTAGCTCTGCATGTGTAACTGGAACGAAATTAGCAAGGCGCTCTTGTGAATTTGAAAGTTTATGGTGAACGTAGCAGTTAGTTTCTACGACAATTAAATCCCATAAATTATTACTTACAAACTCTACAAAGTAATCTAAAGGATTAGGAATATCAGGTAAGTTAAAATTAAGGCTAGTCGCTGCTGTGAAGTCCGGGATGGTGAAGTCGCTGAGATGGTCAGTCCATCAAGCCTCTTCTTTGTCATCGGTACCTCCAAGTGCTGGGCCACCATCGTCGTCCTCTAAGCCTTCAAGATCTACATCACTATCATTACTGCTACATCTACCCTCAAATGCACCAAAAAAAATAGCCGCAAGTTCAGGTTTTCTCTCAGTGTTCTCAGCCATTGTCTCACGCAATTCGATTGTGTGCATGAGGAAAATTTTTTCAGAAATCCCCACCTTATGGGCCGTCTCATCAGCTGTCAAAAAATACGCAAAAGACTGCAAATGAGTGGCTCATTACCCCTTTTTATCTCTATGACAACAAAATAACGAAATGCCTCGAGGGAGAGTAGGGAGAGGACCTAGTCCCCACATGCTTTTTTCAGGCAGTTACGGGCGGCACAGGAGTCAATGGGTTAAGTACTTAAAATTTTCAATTTACATGATAAGTAAATTTAACTCAAATGAGAGCTATAATTTCTTAACTTCACAATACCGTGTTGTTTTTCATTGAGGTGAGTTTCTTCTGGCTCGTGGTGTTCAGCTGCAGGGAACCCCTCTTCATGTAACTTGTCATAAACAATTTTTCTGCTGTCACTTCTCAGCTTGTAAAGAGGTAGTTCATCAGGTTTCTCATAACACTGCTCCCAGGCACTTTCTAAGCTGCTTTTTTTAAATTGAACTTGACCTGAAATGACAGACACTTGGACCCTCTCTGCGATGCGTGGCTTCATTGAGACCATCATAAGACTTAACTGAACCATCATCTCTCCAATGCCACCACACTCCTGGTCCTGGGAAGAGGAAATTACTGACTTGCTCCAGGTGAGCCTGCCACAATATTGGCTTCTTTGTTAGGAGTTCTTTACTAACTGTTGTGTTGGCGCTGTGTGGTAACCTCTTTGCTAACTTGGAAATTTTACATTCCTGTATTATAACTGTGTTTTCTTTGACAGTGCAGTCTTCCCCCTGAATGTGCAGAAATGCATTTGGTACCAGATCTTCTGCATGCTTACTCCATGTCTTTCTTGTTATGTCAACGATTCAGTCGAAAAATCTTTCAAACAGCTCTGTATTAATGGAGGAAAGGGACACAAGCCCATAGATGACAGCAGCATGATGCACAGCACTGTGGTAGTAGATTCCATACAGTTTGCACTGGGTCATGGTCTTGGGTGGAGTTAAAACTGCCCTCATTGCCAGTGCATGTTTAAATGCAAGGTTTGCCAGTCACAAGATTTGCTATGGGTTTCTGCTTTCTTCTTTCCCATCATTTCAGCCAATGCTGTCAGTAATTTGATCACTCCTCCATCTGCTTTCCCAGCTAAAAGGATTGTTACTTGCAATAGAGTTTGATAATAGTCTGTGTAGCAGAATTTGCCTCTTCTTAAAGCAATGGAGAGTGTCTCCTTCAGTGTCATAAGAGTGTCAACATCTGTGATGTGATGAGAGAGTTCTTCTAATACATGTTTAATGTGGTTTAAACAACAGTGCAATGGTTCAAAGAATAGAACTTCGTACTGGTCCAGATTTAGTTCTAAAAATAACTGCGTATCTCTGTACAGCAGTGCAGGAACTCTGGTTGTTCCCCCGAGCAATTCTGCAAGTCTTTCTTGTAACTGTGGCTTTGAGCCACTGCCGTCTTCATCTCTTGCTCTGAGTTCTCCTCTTAGGTGCTCCACTTTTAAGGTTTTGAATGCGTGAAGTCCTCCTTTTTTCCTTCAGGACCACCGCGAACTAGCTTGTGTTTTTCTTTGAGTGTCTTGTATTTTCGGTGAGACATGTACTCAAAGTCAAATGAATGTTGTATGTCTCCACCAACACAACCTCGATGACCACCTTTCTGAGTCCTGTCCTCAAACTCAACACTAGGATTATCTCCATTCATGAACCTCATTTTATCCTTGATGGTGACATCTTCAATCTGAACTGCTTTTGACAGACCTCTTTGGTACTCTTGTCTTGTAGGTATGAAGAGTACCTGGTCAGCATCAGAACTGCCACACAACCCCATCATGTACAGGTGAGGCTGTTCTATCTCTGCTTGCAAGTCAACTCTTTTTGATGTGTTATTCTTGGCCACATATTCTTCATTTGTTAGGTGGACAGCAGGATCATACATTTTACACAGTAAGGATAACAACAGACCATTGCTACCAATTCCAGTATCATCATGCCACAACAACCAGTGCCGTGTTCTCTCTGCCTCTCAACTGTGTGCGCAACTTATCGGGCTCCCCACTTGTGTTTACGTCGTTAAGGAAGACAAGTCTTTCCTTAAGCTCTTTGGATCAATATCAGCATGTGGGCAAATGACCTTATATGAAAATAACTATATCAAATTATCAAAATCGCCTTATGTAACTCATGACTCGAAAATAGGCTTATGTAATTTTATTCTTAAATCGGCCGAATTCACATCTGTAAATTGGCCAATTTGACAACCTGAAATTGGCCAAATTAAATGCCTTCAGTCAGCCTAATTAACATCTTTAAATCGACTGAATTAAAAAAAACTTAAATTGGCCGAATTAAAAACCTTAAATTGGCTGAATTAAAATCCTTAAATTGGGTGAATAAACATCTGTATATCGGCCAAATTAACAAACTTCAATCGGCCAAATTAACATCTTCAATTGACCCACCAATAATTCTTTATTACTTTCATTAAGGTCATGCTTCTTATACTTTTAAGTTTTTTTTCTCACTCCAGTAGACTGTGATGATTTCTTTTAATGTCGCCATTGCCACATCGACAATCACTAATTTTGACAAACATTAACAAGCCTTATGCAATGTTTAATTTTTTGCTTGTGCTCTTATAGATACTTAACTAAAGCGTTGAGTGATTACTTTGAAAAGTTAACACGAATTTTTTTAAACGCAAAGTTTCTAATAATGCAATTATTGTTTGTTTATAACAAATGGCAGTTTTTATCTACTTGGCAAGAGAAACCAATCATTTTTCTTAACCTGACATCAATTGAAACAAATTCGTTAAAGAAAAAAGTTAACACATAATCTGAAAGATTTGTTATGCCAATATTTTTCATGAACCAATGTTTCTCACTTACTTCAGTGAGCGTCAACTACTGTAATGAAAAACAATACTATGAAAGTGGAAATACACACAATATTTGTCATCATTGCTTAGAGCGGTTTTCAGTTGAGTGTCGTAACACCAAAACCAACCCAATAACATGGCATTTAGACTATTTTGCCAATCCTAAACCGTAGTAAAAGCAAAACCATTGTAGTTGCCTTAGTACTTTCTACAATCAATTGAAAACCGATCTATTACATGGAATTAATTTTGTTTCATTTAAGTATGAAAACAGTATTGGCCTTGATATTTTCCGGTAGGTCATTTTTTCGTGTTCAGATCCAAACTGAATGTGATGAATAAAAGCGTATTAAAATAAGAAAAACATAATAGCGCATTTCCAAGGTGAGCTTTGCCTCTCTTTCAAAAATAGTCTTTGTGTTAAACTCTTCATCTGAAAATGTGCTTCTTTTTCATGCAATTCAAACTCATTTTTATATCAATAGTTTTGCACGAGGACTCAATCCTCTTGAAACAGGGGGAAAGGCAACTCAGAAATGGTCTACTGACAGTCCTTGTTTATATTTCTTGTCCTCCTATTCAAATCTTAATTAAAAGCGATGAATAAAAGCTTATTAAAGGAGTTGCATCACAGTATTTTGAGTGAAGTGGTGGAAAAATTTTAATTGCCAATTAAATATTGGAAACCTCAAAATAGAAATTTTGTTACAAAGAAAAACGCCAAACAGGTGATACAAAAATCAAAAAAGGAACAAGGATAGTTAAGGATGCATTACAAATGACGAATTATTTTTTTCATGATACAAAAACCGTGACATAACTCCTTTAAGAAAGAAAAAAGTGGAACCTAAAAAAAGTTCAGGCTCAAGAATTTCCATTTTGACTGTGACTTCGCACACACTGGAGGCAGTGACCTTCATTGTGTGCTTGGTTAGTATTCCTTCTGCCAGTTCTACTGCACACACAAAGTAGACTTGTTTCTTCCCATCTCCTGTTCTGATAATGAAGCTGTGGAGGAACAGAAATCAATAGGTGAGTTTCAAATAAGTATTTTTTGTAGGTGTGCACACACCTTAACATGCCAGTTGTTTGCTTGTTACTATTGTAAAACAAGACTTTTTTGGCTGCTCATATTACTTTGTTATCAAAACATCACCAGATATTGCAAAAACTGGAAACTATTCAGTGGCAATCTATTGACTTGCACTTATATTGGCCACATTTACTACCATCAAAGGGATACTGTCCTGGTTTTGTTTTGTTTTGTTTACCTTTTTGGTAAAATGTTGCTAAAATCATGACTAAGTACTTTTGCCAATACAGGAAATACTCTTTAGCACAAAAAAGTAATTACCTCGTAAATTGCTTAAATTTAATTAGTTTTTAGGCATAACGAGCCCAATAAAAAAGTCAAACCTCACATCCATGTGGACTAGATGGACTCCCTGGCTGCACCCTAAGGAAACGTCCTTGTCTTACAGCAGCACCACGCCACTCCCTGCCAAATTTAGAAAATGGTGGTGAACACGGCAGACCATGAGTGAGAGGCGTAGGAACATCCAACTGAAATAGGGCCACCTCTCTAGAAAATTTGACGTTAATGTCAAGCATTACGTGCCAAGATAAATGTTTACAACTTTTTCTAAAAAAAGTGTTTGTTGTCATACTGTTATACTCAGTAGTCTCAGTTAAACGCCAGACTATTTATTTTAATTTTTTTTAAAAAAAGGCTTGTTACTGAGAAAATATTACTATTTCTCTGTTAATGTTTCAAAACTGAATGTCTCACCTTTTTAGCAACTTCCCATAGAATTTTCTTGTTCTCTTCCTGCAAAAGAGCAATGTGGCACAGTTGATCTTCTTTGATGAACTCCTGCTGTTCGCCTCATCTAATGGTCTTGTTGCACCCTTTTACAGTGCACTGAGTCAACAGTTGTGAACAAAGGAGCGAGTGCGACAGGATAAGGTACCTTTAAGAGGAATGAGTAAGTTTTTATAGGTGAAAGCCATCTATGTGTGAATTTCAATAAAAGTGCCCTTAGGAAAGGCTGAAAGTTCTCTCTGACATAAACAGACCATTCTACATTTGAGAGAGATAATATTACCAAAAAAATCATTTTCACACAAAAGCATCACAAAATTAGGGTGCAAAGAAAGATACTGTTTGCCACTAAATTTTGCTGTTTCTAATATAGTGATTTTGCGGTTTTTTCCACAATCTGGAAAAAAAATTCCCACCAAAATTATTTCCAAAAAAATTTACTCCTCTGGCTAAAATATACATATACAGGGGCCCATCACTAGGAGTGTGCAAGTGCTCCATATTCTTGTCACGGTGTTTTCGCAGACTGATCTATTTTTAGTTTTCAATCGCAAATATTAGTTCCTGAAAAAAACAGAGACTTGTCGATTGGCAAAAAAACTTAGAGCCACACAATATGCATCATTGGAGACCCAGCAGCTGCTAGTTGGGGCAATGCAATATATTCAGTCAAGGGATAGTTTTGGGCAAAAATTTACTCCAAGAGTGGGAGAGCCCCTGGGAACTTACTCTCACCAAAGCAATTCCAGAAGTGTTTGTAACCCTTCCCACTGATTGGCCAATATCTTTGCAGTGTATTTTAACTGTGTGGAACCAAGCCGAGAAAAAAAATCTAGTAATCGTCGTTTCTCCCCTCGTAAGCCTGGTGAAAGACCAAGTCAGCCCGTTGTTGTCTCTGGACATAAGCGCTACATCGCTAAACAACAAAACGTCAGAAGCGGATAAAAGAAAAGTTGAAAGTGGACAGTTTTCAATCATTTATGGATCACCGGAGTCGTGGTTAGGCAACACACAATGGCGGAAAATGCTCACAAGTGAGACCTACAAAAATTCAGTTTGGGTCGTTGCTGTTGATGAAGCAAACGTTATTTGCCACTGGTAAGTTCTGTACGTTTTGTCTTTAATCGCTGCCAAAGATTGTGAAGAATTATGAAAATCAATCATGAAAATTTTTTTTTTCAAAAGGATTTTCATGATTGAACAACACCTGCAAAAACATCAACAATGACAACAACTTTATTTGGACTCCTACCTTTTTAAATTGATGCACAATTAAAGGTCAAAAAAACCAAAATCTAGACATTTTTTCTTAACGCATTTTAAAGCGATGAAATGTTAAGCAAAACATTTAACAGGAAACTTATGCTGAAATTTTTCTTTTTGAGCCATGAAAAGGAGTAAAAAAGTTAAAATTACAAAGATAGCCGATGGTTTCATGAAGACGTTTCCAAAATGGCCATGCAGTTTAACGGAAGGAATGGAGCTGAGACTCTGCTTTGTGACGTCACTGTTGCCTTGAACATTTCTGCGTTTCTGAGTCAGTGAGTAGTTCGTGGGGAAAGGATCTGAATACAAACCAAATTTTGCTTGGGAAATGGCTCGAGGAGTACGCTGTAAACATTACACCATATCAATTCAAACCCACGGCTTCTGAATCGGATGGTGAGAGTTCCACTGACTCATCCGACAACAATACTTGTGATGCGATCAAAGAGCAAATTGGTCAAGTTGACTGGTGAGAGTTTGTTCATTGCAGTGTACGGCCACTTAATATTTTCACTGTTCACCTTGTTATTCCGGCATTTATATAAAGTGAGGCTTCATCAATCAATCAATGAGGCTACATGAACTAAATGAGCTCAATTGCAAACAAAGAGGATTTCAAATAAGTTTAAGTGGCTTAAGTTTTGATCTACATTTCGGCTTATTCAGAGATAATTTCGACTGTTGAGTTTAGTTTTACAATTGTCCTATTTTTTTTAACTCAGTGCCTGCATATTTTGATTCTATGATTTTGTTGACATGGTCAGGAGAATCGTAGGTACAGTGCATCTACATGTACTTGTCAAATAAAGTCCAGTGAATGTCAGAGTACGTGTAATAACATTTTGTGGGGGTCTTTCTTGTCAAATCCAAGAGTAGTATCATAAATCAATAATACTTTGACACTATTTTGGGAGTTAAACTATATTTTATCACAAAGCTCTTGCAGTTTTGTAGTCTGTTTCTCATAGTGGAGGAAAATATATATACTAGACAGCAAATAGCATGGTGTGAGCATATTAGATCACAGTATTTTCAATGTTTATTACTTTAAACAGGTGCATTTGTGGAAACTGTACTCCCATGCAAACTGGGCAGGAGAGTGTTTGTTGTTGAGAAAACTCAAAGTCCTGCGATAAGATACCACCTGCCATGTCGTGCATAAGAGATAATGAAAATTTTACTGCCGTTTGCACAAATCCAGCTGTCATTGAGACAGCATTTAATCAATACTTAGAAAATGAACGTCCTATCAACAATGAACCACTAAATGAGTATGTATACATGTAACTTCTATGATGGTTTTATTTTGAAAATGATCTTGAACAAGAAGTGCGTTTGCAGTGTTTTGGAACTGCACTCCTAAGTGGTGCAATTGTCCCTTATTTACTAAGTACAGTCTATAGCCCAGCTGGGAATGTTTTTTGAGTTCTTTAAATTTCAGTAATGTGGGGTACCCAAAAAATATATATAAATGGGTATCGGTGTATTTAATACTAGTATTAGAGGGTCATGTATCAAAATTATGTGCAATTTGGTCCCTATATGGGTTCATATTTCAGTTTGTGGCCTGGTGCACCCCTGCCAAAAATGTGGTTACATCCCTTCTTTTTAAAGTTATGACATGTGCACTTAGGACAATATAGACCCTTTCCTATGACTTGTTTACAATACTTTAAATGATTATTTCTGGCAACTCAACTTGTTTTACTGTATGAAAGGAAAACATTTACTTTTGTGTTGATGAGTAATCATCCTCATCAAAAATTTCCCCTTTATTTATAATTTTTTTTGTGCTGAGTCTCACACGGGGCTTGGAAAAAAGTGTTGTCTGGTCGTCCTTAACAAGTAGATTTTCCTGCCAGGCAAGTAACTTTTCAGTCTTACTTGCCCAATGGGCAAGGGCCCAGGCAAGTTGTTTGCAAACTAAGTGAAACGAGATACTTGCTGCGTGTACCCAGACAGTTGTGATACTGAGAAGCACCAGCTATATTGCAATCGAGCTAAATGTTCTGCATTTGAAGTCGTACAAAATACAATTGAATCGATGTGCTCAAGCTGTTCTGCCTTTGATTGCGTTTCTTAGAGTCGATTAATAGCTTGATACTAGTTTGCAGGTCTTTAGGGCGTGAAATGAGTCAAGGTCTTTATATCAACTTATAGATGTTTCAGTCTATTTTCCTTAATCTTTGATGTCGTCGACGTCGTTCTTGTTTTTTGCGTTTCCCAAGCAAGAGGGACATTTTGAATTTCAGAGTTTTGGCGTTGCGTGACATTGAGCTACAAATGCGTTTGTCGAAAAGGTAAAGGTAAAAGCTAGTGTGCGTGCGACCCAATGGCCCATCAGGCCGGAGGTTATCCCGGTTTCTGTAGCATGAAGTGACTAGGAGTATTTCTACTTCCCCCTGGATGGGATGCTAGTCCATCGCAGGGTTACCCCCAGCATTCAGTTCGCCGGTACCCATTTATACACCTGGCTGGAGAGAGGCACTGTGAGAGTAGTGTCTTGCCCAAGAACACAACACAATGTCCCCGACCAGGGCTCGAACCCCGGACCGCTCGATTTGGAGATGAGCAGCAAAAAATGACGTGGCATTCTCTCGACCAATCAGATTGCAGCATTTGCTGACGAATAAAAAAGTGGGCGTGGTTTGAAAAAATTGATGATGTCACAGGTCAAATGTCCAAATAAGGGTAATTAGCTGCTCGCGCGCGTCAAGGTCAAAGGTCAGGGGTAGCCGTAGTCGTCAGCTGCTCGTGCGTGGTCAAAGGTCAGGGGTAGCCGTAGTCAGCTGCTCGTGCACGGTCAAAGGTCAGGGGTTGCCGTAGTCGTCAGCTGCTCGTGTGCGCGTCAAGGATTTTTGAGGAGTGCATAGCGCGTAAAAGGTCTCAACTGACACGATTTAAATGTGAATAAGTTTTTAATTATAAAAGTGACAAATGTTTTTACATTAGAGAAAAATCGGATCTAATGTGAATAAATTTTGTTATGAAAGTAACAAATGTTTTTACATTTGAGAAACATCGGGTCTAATGTGAATAAATTTTGTTATAAAAGTAACAAAATGGTTTTATACATTTGAAAAACATCGGATCTAATGTGAATAAACGTTTTTTAATTATAAAGTAACAAATGGTTTTATACATTCGAGAAATACCGGATCTAATGTGAATAAATGTTTTGTAATTACAAAGTAACAAATGTTTTTATATTTGAGAAACATCGGATCATTGTCCGTTGATCAAAATGTGAATAAATTTTTTTTTTACTATTGATCAGTTCGTGGCGGAGCTACAACAGCTCCATAAGGGTCTCCACGTTGTCCATGTCGGCATCGTCTAATTCAGTCGGTCAGTTCCACTGGTAACCGTAAGGGTAGGACTGGAAGGTCTGGCAATTGACGACACGTTTATCAAAGACCAGTCCGTACTGTTTGGTGCGGGGTCCCACTCGGATCTGTTTGCTGGCGGGATCACGAGTGAAGAAGTAGGGGTTGACGATGGGAATGTTCCCTAATTGGTCGAGCGGATTGGTCAACTCTTCCAGTAGGTTTTCTCTCATGACGTCATAGTTGAGTTGTTGGGAGCCGCACACACTGAGAGTGAACCCTCGCACTTTGCAGCAGACTTTGCCGAGTTTGGTCTTATAGCCATAATTTTTGGGTCCGGCCGAAGTGAAGTCAACGATGTAATCGTCAGCGTCCAGCTTGTTGGTCATGTCACCCAGGGGAATGTCGGCTTGACCGGGTTTGTGGGAGTAGACGACAGAATCGGTGTCGAAGCACAGCACTTGTTGCTTCAGTTGGTCAAGATACAAATAGAGCTTGAGACGGGCCCAGCAGGCGGTGAAGGCGGCCACGAAGATGTTGACGCGCTCGTTATCGATTTGGTTCTCGCGCAGGTCTAGGTAATCTATTTTGAGCACGTCGTTGGAGCAGATCTGGATAGCTTGGATGTCGTGAAAGCTGTTGGATACCAAACCGAAGAGTTGCGCTGGCAATGTGGCAGTTTCGGTGTGTTTCTTGTGGAGGTTTTCTCCGAACTTGCCCCAGAAGGAGTTGAGCATGAGTTTGGCCATGGCTTTCCGGCCGGGATTTTTCTGGATGATGGCAGTGTCGAGGGAGATGCCTTCTCATTCTTTGTATTGGCGCACGTAGAGTAATTTGTCGTCTGGGGTGAGGCAACAGCTGGGGTACCCAGCAGATTCTTGTTTGATTTTTAGCCAGGTGTTGACATAGTCGGCAAAGAGACCCTTGCGTCTTTGCTTTGGGGGAAAATGCCACACCTCGTGAATGTGCAGGACGATGTACCCCTGTTGAACAGCTTCTTGAATTTCAGGCGTGCACCAAGTTCCGCGCAAGGCGCATTGAGTCTCCGTGTGCGAGCACCTCCACAATTTGTCCCGCTGAGGAAGTGGCATTTGGTCTTGGACACAGGAGCGGCACAGAGGAAAGCTGAGTTTACCGGTCTGGCGATGCAGTAGCATGGGATGGTAAAGGTGTGGAGGTGGAAGGATGTCAATGTAGGCCGTGCCGAAGTAGTGGTGGATGTCTTGGTCGGTGGGGTTGGTGAGGATCTCAGGATGTCCAACGGGGTATTCGCAAGTCTTGTTGACCCATGGGTACAAGGAAGTCACGTCCCCGTATTTGATTTGTTTGGCCTGGTTCTGGTCAACGGAGTGGTGAAGACGCACGGCACTGGTTCTGCCACTGAAGAAGGCATTGTGCGGTTCTAGGGGGTCCACTTTCTGGTAGGTGGCCAAGAATCGTTGGAGGGCCTCGTTGGTCTTGACCGGCCGATCTCAATCGCACTCCCACATGATCTTGAGATGGTAGCCGTGCTGCTTGAGAAGGGCCTGTTTCTTTAGTGTGTGCTCGTAGACTTCTTCTAGGGTGCGATCAGTGTGGCAGATGGGATATCTGTCCTGTTGGCGGGGGAAACAGCGAGAACACCCGTGCCAGAGACAACCGTGGAATTGGTACACAGTGTTGTTGTGTACATCCAGGCCATCTACCAGGACATTTGCCACTCGTTGCTCACCCCCATTGTTGGCATGCTTCATGTGGTCTGCACGAGGCTCGTCGTGGTTGGGGCTGTGACAACGAAGGTGTTCCTGCCATGCTAGCCAATTAAAGGCCTTGGCGGACTGGTTGGATTGAGCCCCGTGCCAGCCGCCAGGAGGTTCAGAGGCGATGGTGTCGGGAGTGAGTAGTTTCTTGCACCAGAACCGGTGGCATGAAGAGGCGATCGTGTAGCATTTTTCCATGGGGTTAAAGCTGGCCTTTTGCTTAAACTGCTCTTGGAATTTCTGGCAGCCCGCTTTGAGGAGCTTGACGTCGCTGATGCAGTAAGCCTCCATGTCCCTTTTCAGATGGAAGGTGTAGTTATTGTGGACCTTGTTGGCATACCAGCGCTCGAATTCGAATTTTTTCTCGGCGGACATACTGTCTGGATTGTAGCTGGAGGCTGGTGGCATGGGTCCCCGGTACTCTTGATTTTCTAGGGTGTTGGAGATGAGGGAAAAAACCCTTGGTGAATTCTTGGATGCCGAAGGTGGCGGGAAAGTTGGCCAGTGGCATGGGAAGAAAGCAGAGCAAGTCCTTGAAGGTCAGGCGGTCCGTCTTGAAGGAGAGGATTTTGGTACCGATGGTGATCTGGTTGGTGACTTCTCGGTGATGATGGTAACAGTAGTCAAGGAGAAACATGCCGTCGTAGCCCTTGAGGTTGTGGAAGATGACGATGACGTCCCAATCGTCAGTCTTGGTCCATGGCTATTGCCTCTACTGGTAGAAGAATTGGGTGGTGCAG
>Ga0126339_10000429_pt1 | contig 22901 bp, 22 predicted proteins | sample OrbTmetagenome_2_FD_92532 | JGI IMG/M metagenome (GOLD analysis project Ga0126339, IMG submission 92532) | Coral microbial communities from Petempiche,Puerto Morelos, Mexico - Orbicella T R C metagenome | ecosystem: Host-associated > Invertebrates > Cnidaria > Coral | place: Petempiche,Puerto...
ATCAATCATTTCTCTTACATGAAAACATTGGCCATTTATTCCTGGAAAGAATCAGGGCTTAGGGCTATTTTTGTCTAAATGAAGTAATACATTACTTTTCTCAGTGAAAAAAATATCTTTTCCATCGATTCTGTTTTAATTAATATTCCGTTGGCCGAGCAAAATGTAACTTTGTGACGTTTTCCATTGCCGACTGAGATTGACTGACAAGACCTATCGAGATGCATTAAAGATTATTATGGGATATCCCTGAGCAACTTCAACACGGCAAGGCCTACGGGTCGACTAAACAGATTTTTTAAGAGTCTAAAAGCACTTCTTTATTTCCAAACGTTCTGCAGAGGAACATTTGGCAAATGGGCCACTTCTCGCCATCGACTCATTTTTTTGCATGAGAAGTGCTTTCAAACTCCTCGCCTGGCTTCAGTGTGCCTTCGATCGCTTAGCGATCTTGGAACAGCAACACATCTCGCTTCTTTGAGATATGCTAGTGACTTACGGGTTTCCGGACTTAGTGAAGTCCTTTTACCGCCAGGCGGGTGCAAATATGTGTCAAATAAGTGGACTTCATGCAACAGGTGAGGTTTCAACTTGTCTGCTCAAAAGCTTGATGTTGTCTTGCGCACCAAAATAATGCAAACGCAAGCTTACGTCACAACGTAGTTGAAGAAATTCATTTCCAGATCCCGTCTTTGAGCGAGTAAACTTTTCACTTTGTTTTATACATCAGGCGAAAAAAACAAGGAATCCAAACACAGGGCAATGTTTTCCTATTACGTTGGAGACCACATGCAAAAATTTGACGCTTTTCAACGAAAAAATCATTTTTCACCCGAAAAAGTCAGTTACGTCAGTCTTGCACTAAGCCATTCAATTATGCAAACATTACGATTGAAATTTAGCCATTTGTGGAAACTGCGACCCAACAACAAAGAACAATCGTTTAAATACAAACACAGTGAAGTTTCAAATAACGGTAACTGATATTGTTTCTGTTACCGCCAAATATTTTATGGTTTTTAATTTCCTTTCTAGCCTTTAAAACTTCTTTGTATTAATCCTAGGACGTTCTTTTTTGTGGTTATTTTTGCAGATGTGTTTGCCCACGTATGGTAAACAAAACAAAGAAATCTATTATGCTTTGTATTAGGTAATATTTCTTCTAACGTGTTCAAAAAAACCAGTTCTAGCCAACGTGTTAAGATCAAACTCTTAGGTTCAACTCAACGCATGTGAAATCCCTCATGCGGACACAGAAGTTTTTTCATTATTGAATGTCTTTTATTGTCTTTGCATTACCAAACGTTTCTTTCCTAAGTTTGTAGTAGTTTTCTAGCTAGCCTAATTGTAGTTTCTACTTTGTTATTTCGTTTCTTAGTTTTCGAAACCGTTTCACCATTTTCACCGTTTCTCAATTGTTTCTCAACAACGCTTCTTTATGACGCTTCTATACATCGCTTCGATATTCGATTCGTTATGCTTCGCATCATCTGTGTACATCATTTCACTTCAATAAATGCTGTTTACAATAAACTGTGTCACGAACATTATTCTGGGGAATGTTTGAAATGCGTTTAGAATATCTGTGACGAGAGGATACGTGATTCACAAAACCGCCCTGTGAGTAATGTTAAGTTCTGCGCTCACATTCGTTTCGAAAATTCTCGGCTAAAGTCCTCTAATGTCTCAGTACGCACCAGTTAACATAAACGTCACGGTATTATTAAAATGCTTGGTTCGTCTAAATTTTAAGGAAAATGGCTGGTTCGAATGAACGTGATATGGAAGCAAAAAAACACACGTGGTCGGACAATGGGGCCTTAGAAAACGTCACGAATGCACATGGCGATGACAAAATGGAAGATGATGAATTCATAAATGCTAATCTAGACATCGATAAAACGAAAGAAATACCGCTCAATGAAGATCTTGATAACGACTCAGAACTAGGAGCCTTGAGCGTAAGGTCTTGAAAACTTACCGAGAAGGGCCAAGAAGAAAAAATTCGGCGTCTCAAAAACGACCAAATCACTGCATTAAGGGCGGTTTCCTGCAAACGGACAGAAATGACTGAATTGATGTGTGACGAAAACAATCTGCACCTGGTAAAGAATGAACTTACCGATCTTGACAGATTATGTCAACAATTTCAAGATGCTTATGATAGACATCTTCATGAATTAACTTTACCGGAAGACAAAGAAAGAGCAGCTCTCCATTTCAGTTCAAAAGAAAGTGAAATTTTCAAATACCGGAAACAAGTGGTGGATTGGATAGAATCTGCGAAGAACGCCTAAGTGATCAATTAGACTGCCTTTCAGATAAACGCTCGGGCTCGCAGCAAACGCATGTGTCACGCAAGTCACACAAGTCGCGCTTGTCGATACGCTCGTCTTCTTCGGCCCAGGCACAAGAAAGACCAAAGGTTGCGGAGTTATTGGCTGAGAAATCCATGCTGAAAAAGAAGCTACAACTGGAAGTAGCCGAAAAACAACTCGAGCTTGAACTTAAGATTGCAAAAGTGCAAGCAAGAGAAAGGGCTTTTACTTGAATCGAAGAGGAGAGAATTAAAAAAACTTTGAACGACGACAAAACTGAATTTCTTAACCTTCCGGAAGTGAAATCCTCTTCTAATGCAAAACACGCACTGCCTTCGTTGGCAGCCACAACCATGGGTGGCAGACCTCATGTTAAAACAGAAAGTGAAACGTGCCATGTAGCCTCATCATTGAATCCAGCATCTGAATTTTACCTTACCTTCCCTCGCGAAATCAAAACCAAAACGAAAAGAGAAGATAGTGACAAAGCGCCCAGCCAGACAGATGAGGAAGAAATTCTTCAAGAAGTATTTAAATTCTAACACGAACAAATTCAGCAAATGATCACTTCGCAACGACAATTAGCCACTGCTATATCTCTTCCCCAACCAGAAATTCCAAAATTCAATGGGGATCCAATGGAGTTCAAGACTTTAGTCATGGCGTTCGATGCACGTATACACTCAAAGGTAGTTAATAGCACGGACAGGCTTTATTATCTTGATCAATGTCTTGTTGGACAACCAAAGGAGACGATAGGTGGTTCCCTCCACATCGAGCCAGAAGAAGGATATGAAGAAGCGTGAAAACTTCTCGAAAAGGAGTACAGAGACCCACGCAAGGTCTCTACTGCCTACATGCAGAAACTCAGCCACTGGCCATTCATTAAGTATGACGATGCTCCAGCCCTAAAGCGCTTCTCCCTCTTTCTTATCAAATGGAAGAACGCAGTGAAAAGCCTCGCACATTTGGCTGTTTTGAATCATCCTCCAAACTTGCAGACCGTCGTGCAGAAATTGCCAACAAACTTGCAAACAAAGTGGCACGAAACCGCAGTAAAGGGCAGACGAAAGGACGGAAAAGTTGCAAGCTTCGTAGACTTGACTGAATTTGTGGAGCATGTGGCTGAATCTGCAAACGACCCGATTTACAGCAAAGAAGCGCTTGACAGTGCCAAAACAAAGTCCAAATCGTACAACCCAAAAGTTCCAGCTTTGTCACAACCTTGGATATAGATGCCAACTCCTCCCCTCCAAACGGGGCTGGGTCTCCCCACCTAAATATCACTGCTGACTGATGCCCTCTCTGTGAGAAGCCACACGATCTCGAAGACTGCGAAATCTTCAAGAGAAAATCGGTAATGGAGGGAAGAACGACTCTTAAGGAAAATCCTTGTGTTTTGGCTGCTACAGAAGATATCACGTTTCCAAGAATTGCAAGAAGAGAGTGTGTAAGAAATGCAAGAAACCACACACCACCCTACTACACATGGATGACTTTTCATTTGTGAAAGAAAGCAACGCCGACGAAAAGCTAAACGGGAAGACTGTTAAAGTCAACAACGCCTGCACGGATATTCCGCACAACGACAATAACGAACATATTATTTTGCAAGCTATTCTTCCCGTGATAGTTAAGCAGAAGGAGACCAATAAGGCAGTGAAGACCTATGCCTTTTACGACAATGGAAGTGTAGCTTGCTTCCTTACCAAAAGCCTGAAAAACCACTTGGAAGCAGCAGGCACAAATGCTGCAGTTAGGAACTATGCATGGTCACAGCCTCATTAAGGACCTGGTGGTTACTGATCTGGACGGCAGAAATCCTATCGAATTACCACAAGCTTACACAAGAGACGAGATTCCTGTCGGTCATGACCAGATTCCAACGCCTGAAATTGTCAGTCGCTTGGATCATCTTAAAGAAATTGTTAATGAAATCCCAGCCTACGATCACGATTTGGACATTGGCCTGCTAATAGGAAGTAATTGCCCAGCTGCGCTCGTTCCGCATAGCGTGGTACCAAACAAGGGCGATGGTCCTTTTGCTTTAAGGCTCAATCACGGCTGGACGGTCAGCGGTCCTCTGCAAGTAACAACGGAACCATTAACTAATAAAGTAACCGTAAACAGGATCGCAGTGAGAGAAGTGGGGAGCATAAAAGAAATCGTCAGCCCTAAGTCACTACTGAAGATGTTCGAGCTCGACTTCAGTGAGAAAGCCTCAAGCAACCTTCCAGAAGAACTGGGCCATTCCCAGGAAGATAGAAGATTTCTTACGAAAGTGTCCAACGGTATCCAGCTTACAGTGGGTCATTATGAAATCCCTCTCCCTTTCCAGCAGTCTGAAGTGGATCTACCGAACAATCAAGAACGAGCCGTTAAGTGAGCGTTCTGGCAAAGAAAGAAAATGATCCAGAATAACCAGTATCGGAACAATTATATAGCCTTTATCAATGAAATAATCAACAAAAGTTACGCAGAGAAGGTCCCTCAAGAAACTCTGAAGACAGATCCCGCTAAGGCGTGGTACATTCCTCATCATGGCATGTACCATCCTAAAAAACCTGAGAAGATCAGAGTGGTTTTCAACTGCAGCGCCAAGTTTGCTGGAATGTCCCTGAACGACCAACTACTCCAAGGGCCTGATCTTACCAATTCTCTGGTCAGCGTCCTAACTTGTTTCAGACAAGAGCCAGAGGCCCTCATGGGCAATGTCGAAGCCATGTTCTACCAAGTCGTTGTTCCTATAGAGCAACGCGACTTCTTACGTTTTCTGTGGTGGCCAAATGGTGAACTGAATGCTCAACTTGTGGAGTATCGAATGACTGTTCACTCCTTTGGAGCTGTGCCTTCGCCAAGATGCTCCAACTACGCCCTACGAAAGACAGCAGATGATAACGAAGAAGAACACGGAAGTGCTGTTGCAAGTACCATGCGCCGCAACTTCTACGTGGACGAATGTCTCCGTTCGGTCAGCACAGAAACCAAAGCCAAGGAACAAATCGAAGGTTTGCGTCAAGCATGCGCTAAAGGTGGATTTCGTCTTACTTAGTTCATCTGCAACCAACGAAATGTCCTTGAGTCCATTTCCGAGGAAGAATGTTCCAAAGATGTTAAAAGGTTGGATCTAAACTACGATGCGCTACCCATTGAACGTGCTCTTGGTGTACAGTGGTGTGTCGAATCCGACACATTCAGATTTCGCATCACCATAAAGGATAAACCGCTTACAAGAGGAATACTTTCAATTGTATCTTCCATCTACAACCCTTTAGGATTCGCAGCACCCTTCACCCTGGCTGTTAAGAAGTTGCTTCAAGACCTTTGTAAAGACAAGCTAGGTTGGGATGATGAACTTCCTGACTCTTACCTTAACCAATGGGAAAAATGGCAAAATGAGCTGCCGTTGCTCGAACGCATACTTGTCCCTCGCTGTGTGAAGCCAATAGACTTTACAGAAGTGAAGTCCAGACAGCTCCACATATTTTCTGACGCGAGCTCCATGGGGTATGGCTCAGTGGCATATTTACGTCTTTGCGACGAAAACGATCGCATACACTGCTCTTTCCTGATGGGAAAAGCATGCCTCGCGCCGATCAAGGCAGTGACAATCCCACGCCTGGAACTGACTGCTGCCACGGTCTCCGTTCGCCTCGGCGAGATTCTCAAGAAAGAACTTGACAAAAAACTTGACATCATCCAATATCACACTGACTCGGTTACAGTGTTGCGTTACATCAGCAACAATCAGAAACGATTTCAAGTTTTCGTCGCCAATCAAGTCCAAATGATTCGTAACCTGTCAGATCCAAGTCAGTGGAGATACGTGCACACAAAAGAGAATCCTGCCGACGATGCCTCTTGTGGATTAGATGCTAAAGCACTGAACGAACAACAGTGTTGGCTGAAAGGACCGAAGTTTCTGTGGGAGCCCGAAAAAGATTGGCCTGCGCAACCATCATCATTTGGCAAAATTAGTAACAAAGATCCAGAAGTCAAGAAACAAGTGAATGCATATGTAACAACGATCACAGACCCATCACCTACATCCACCTTAACGAAGCTACTCCAGCATTTCTCCGACTGGTATTGCTTAAAGAAAACCGTTGCGGTTTTCTTGAGAGTGAAAGCCATTCTCCAAGAAAGAAGATTGCATTAAGAATCAGTGCGAAACATGGCTCGTCCAGCGCCATTAACGTTAAGGCAAGAAAGCTTAACGAAGACCACTCATCTCTTACCGTTCAGAAGCTAGAAGAAGCAGAGCACGCAATAATTTGTTTCACTCAGTCCCAAAGCTTTGATACAGAGTTGAAGAGCCTCGATCAAGAAAGCGATAACAAACCGGGACATGAACGGACACGCCCCCAGAAGAGCAAGACCGAAATAAGAAAGACCAGCTTCCTTTATCGCCTGGATCCATTTGTTGGTGGAGGTCTTCTACCAGTCGGTGGCCGATTGAATTATGCTGACATTCCAGCAGAGTCCAAACATCCCATAATCTTGTCTCGAAAGAGTCACGTGACAACATTAATTATCCGTTACATGCACGAGCAACTTGGTCACGCAGGACGTGGACACGTCCTTGCTAAACTACTCGAAAGGTACTGGATTGTCAGAGCTAACTCCGTGGTACGTCAGCTGATTTCCTCATGCGTCTCGTGCAGACGAATTAAAGCCATGCCCCAAGATCAGAAGATGGCTGATTTGCCAGAGGACCAAGTGACCCCAGCACTGCCCTTCACCTATGTCGGAGTGGATTATTTTGGTCCCTACATTACGAAAGAAGGTCGCAAGGAAAGCAAAAGATATGGAGCACTGTTTACATGCCTCATAAGCAGAGCAGGTCACATTGAAGTCGCCCACTCGCTCGAGATAGACTGCTTTCTTAATGTACTTCGCCGTTTCATCGCCCGTCACGGTCCTGTGCACGAGATAAGGAGCGACAACGGTACCAATTTTGTTGGTGCGAAACGAGAGCTAAGCCAAGCTGTCAACAAGATGGACCACGAGGAGATTACAGAGAAGCTCCGCCAGCAACAGATTGATTGGAAGTTCAACCCTCCTGCTGTAAGCCACATGGGTGGAGTCTGGGAAAGGCAAATTAGGACCGCACGTAGAATCCTTGATACTCTCCTACATGAACACGGGAGTCGTTTAGATGACGATTCCTTACAGACCTTAATGTGTGAGGTTGAAGCTATGATTAACTCAAGACCGCTCACCGCTATCTCAAGTGATGCTAAAGATCCTGTCCCGCTATCCCCCAATCAGATCCTGACAATGAAGACAAGCATTGTTATACCACCACCTGGCAAATTCCAGTGCAATGATGTTTACATGCGCCAATGTCAGCGTCGAGTTCAGTACCTTTGCAACCTGTTCTGGTTGCGATGGAAAAAGGAGTACTTACCAATGCTCCAAGAGCGACCCAAGTAGAACAAAGACAGGTGCAACTTGAAGGTCGACGACATTGTCCTGCTGAAAGATGAGAACGTACCTCGAAATGTTTGGTCAATGGGCGTAGTTATAAAGGTGGAACCAGATGCTAAAGGTTTTGTCAGAAGTGTTGTCCTTAGGACCCAAGCAGCAGAACTGTGTAGACCAGTGAACAAGCTCGTTCTCCTACTCACTACAGAAGAAAGAATGGATGCTGATGATGACGGGAAATGAGTTGCTGACAAGCTTACATGAAAGCCTGAACATTACTTGAACATTTAATTGTATTAATAGTTTCTTAGTTCCTAGGAATCTAGGTTTCAGTATAAGATCTTTCGCTCAGCCTTTATAATTCTTGCCTTTATAGTTTTAAACAGCTTTACAGTGTTTAAGGGGCCGGAAATGTTACCGCCAAATATTTGATGGTTTTTAATTTCCTTTCTAGCCTTTAAAGTTTCTTTGTATTAATCCTAGGACGTCCTTTTTTGTGGTTATTTTTGTGGATGTGTTTGCCCACGTATGGTAAACGAAACAAAGAAATCTATTATGCTTTGTATACGGTAATATTTCTTCTCACATGTTCAAAAAAACCAGTTCTAGTCAACGTGTCATCGTATTAAGATCAAACTCTTAGGCTCAACTCAACGCATGTGAAATCCCTCACATGGACACAGAAGTAAGTTTTTTCATTATTGAATGTCTTTTATTGTCTTTGCATTACCAAACGTTTCTTTCCTAAATTTGTAGTAGTTTTCTAGCTAGCCTAATTGTAGTTTCTACTTCGTTATTCGTTTCTTAGTTTTCGAAACCATTTCAGTGTTTTCACCATTTCTCAATTGTTTCTTAACGACGCTTCTTTACGACGCTTCTATACATCGCTTCGATATTCGATTCATTACGCTTCGCATCATCTGTGTACATCACTTCAATAAATGCTGTTTACAATAAACTGTGTCATGAACATTATTCTGGGAATGTTTGAAACGCGTTTAGAACATCTGTGACAACGAGAGGATACGTGATTCACAAAACCGTCCTGTGAGTAACCTTAAGTTCTGTGCTCAGTTTCAATCGACATCCAGTCGCAATGTTCAGCAATGTTCCATTTGTTCTTCAAAAACTCTTTTAGCACACTAGTAAAATAGTTTTTTACACAAAATATCACATGCTTTAAGCATGTTGTGCTATTTCACACACTAAAGCATGTTGTCGCACGCTAGCTTTTGTTTTTGAAGTTTAACACACTTTCTTGTTTGACTGCATTGTTAGTATGAGCACGCTTTTTTGTTCTTTGTGTCCAACCAAATAAAAGAGCTTGCTAATGAACTGCGCTCCTGAACACGCTTTAAGTGTGCTGAAGCCAAATTCTTCTGTTTTAGAGTGGAAGCATGTTGTGAGCGTGGTATCACCTTTATCCCTGTTTTCCTGTGGAGGGTCACATATACACAAAACAAAGCAGCAAAAAACATTTGTATAGAAGAAAAAGTTATAATTCGGTTAACTTTTAATCCTGGGTTAGCATTAACCGCCTTCTGAACAATCCTGCCCTGTTTTCAACAAGTTAACCTGACATGAGCCTGCAATCCAATTGAAAACGAGCACTTGGCCAGCAGTCAACTTCAAAAATATGTGTGACCTTGATGAGCTGTAAACTTGAGCCTGCGATATGGTCACATGATACTGGTCTGCAGATACCTTGTTTTGACAGATGTCAGTTGATCATGACATGGATGTCCAATATCAAAGAAGTGCATGATAAAGCAAGGGTGCATGTCTCTGTCAACCTATTATTTGGAGTATGGCCGCCATGTTACACGACTCCGTCATCGTCGCTGTTGCCGTCATTTGTACGCGCCCATGAGCAATACCACTAGCCATGATAACCACGAGAAAATCAACTCATGGGTTTCCTTTTCTTTCCTATATGAGTATGGGGCTCCGCTTGGCAGCCCTTCGGGCCGCCAGAGCTCCACTATAATCAACCAACACAAATATCTGATGACCAATTGCGTCAATCAGTTAGATCATTAAATACTATGCAATGCAAAGCTTATGACAGGGTACTTTCATGGGCAAGAAATAAAATGAAGAACCTCAACAGCCTGAAGTCACAAAATGTTGAACCAATTTATCTGTTTATAACTGGAGGTGGTGGTGCTGGAAAAAGCCATTTGATTAAAACAATCTACCACACTGTTGTAAAAACGTATAAAAATGCTCCAATGAATCCTGAGAAACCAACAGTCTTACTAGCAGCACCTACTGGAGTAGCAGTAATAAACATTGATGGTGCAACCATAAACACAGCATTAGCAACACCTAAAAATACAGGTGATGTCCTACCTGCAATGTCTGACCAGAAAAGAACACAAATGAGATTATCACTGTGTGAGCTGAAGCTAATAATAATAGATGAGATCTCAATGGTTGGTAACACTACTCTCCTCCATATTCATCAGCAATTAAAAGAGATATTTGATACTAACAACTCGCAGCTTTTTGCTGGTGTAAGTATTGTTGCTCTCGATGATTTATATCAGCTACCACCAATTTAAAGAAAATTAGTTTTTGATAATTATGCAAATAATGCTTTTAATCTTTGTCACACTTGGCATGCATTTGAAATGATTGAGCTCGCATAAATAATGAGGCAAAAAAATGACCAACCATTTACTGAACTTTTGAATAGATCGAGAACTGGAGCCCAGACTGACGAAGACATCTGCAGCATTCAGCCAAGATCAATCAGTTCATTAGGCAGCAATTACCCATCAGATGCTCTTCACATATGGGCTGAAAACATCCCAGTAGACCCACACAACAATCCAAAATTAGCACAGATTCCTAAACCTATATTTACCCTGAAAGCCACAGATCAATATCCTAACAATGTCAACAAACAAGATATTGACAGAGTACTGGCAAGAGGAAGATCTGAAACTGGTAGACTTGATTATGAACTTCATTTAAAAGAAACAGCAAGAGTAATGCTCATAGCTAATATTGACATCTCAGACAGATTGATCAATGGTCAGATTGGTACAGTAGTCAACATATATGTCAATCCAAACATCCAAAGGCCATCAACAATATTCATTAAATTTGATGATGATAAAGCAGGACAAAACATGATTAATAATAGCAATAACCAATATGCTAAAGAACATAAAGAAGTACCTATTGAACCCAATTCTTGCCAAAGATGAAAGTAAGACCTAATAAGCCATCATCACCTGAGACACAAGGAATACAGTTTCCAATTACATTAGCATGGGCTTGCACTGTCCACAAAGTGTAAGGATTGACAATGGATAGAATAGTAATAAGCTTTCATCTTAACATACAAAGAAGTTTTAACCATGGTCAAATATATGTTGCAATAAGTCGCGCTAAAACATTACAAGGTATTTACACACTTGGAAAAATTGAACACAAGCATGTTAGAGCAAATCCTGAAGTACGGGAAGAATATGAAAGATTAAGAAATGTAGAAGCGATCACCATGCGTGATCAACAAATGCACCAAAATGATCTGACACCGTTAGTTATCAGCCTTCTTAATATCAGATCTCTTAATAAACAGTGTTGACATTACGTTTGATTCTTTAATTTGTAATGGTGACATTATAGCTTTTACAGAGACACAACTTCTACCCAACTTCAATGGTAATCAAATAAGAGAAAATTTACAACCATTTACCCTTATGAAAATATGGTCTATTTTAAATCTATTTTATACCTATTTTATATGCTATTTTATTTCAATCTTTTTTGTATTTTTTCCCTATTTTTAAGGACTATTTTAAAGGAACTTTTTATCTATTTTAAACCTATTATTTTGAAACAAAAAACAGCGAAAAATAGTCCAGATCTGTGTACTCAAAGATTCTGTAAATTAGCTTTAAAATAGCTTTAAAATAGTGTAAAAATAGTCTAAAATGTGTATGCAACCTGATGAGAAAATAGTGTTAAAATAGTATGAATAGGACAAGCTAAAAATAAAATAGGTTGAAAATAGCCTTAAAACAGAAATAAAACAGGGATAAAATTGGGATATAATAAGAAAAAACCTTGGACAATAGGCTGAAAATAGTCTTAAAATAGACATAAAATATGAATAAAATCGGAATAAGTTGGACCATAAGCTGAAAATAGCTTAAAATAGACATAAAACAGGAATAAAATTGGGATAAATAAGAAAAAACCTTGGGCAATAGGCTGAAAATAGCCTTAAAATAGACATAAAACAGGGATAAAATAGTTTCAGAATAGGTGCCCTATTTCAAAACTAGTTTATCCACAGAAAAACAGGTTTAAAATAGACATAAACTATGAATAAAATTGGGATACGTGGGGAAAAACCTTGGACCATAAGCTGAAAATAGTCTTAAAATAGACATAAAACAGGAATAAAATTGAGATGTATAAGAAAAATCCTTGGACAGTAGGCTGAAAATAGCCTTAAAATAGACATAAAACGGGGATAAAATAGTTTTAAAATAGGTGCCCTATTTTAAACCTAGTTTATCCAGGGATAAAACAGGTTTAAACTAGGGCACAAGGCCCTATTTTGAAACTGTTTAATGTATGCCATGCAAGGTAAATAGTACTGCCAGTTCATAGATCCACAAATCAAATGGGTACAAAATGGCTTGAAAACAGGTAACATAGTAAAATTATACAAAAAAACCTTCCTGACAGACTAAAGTTTGCTCAAACTGTAGTATTTTACAACTGTGCCTGCCTACGTGACGGGATGGTTTACGAGACATATATTATGGATAATATAAATTTTTCACTCACAGAGACTGTTTCAATTAATTGCACTGTTTTATTTTTTCAATCGTTATGTAAGGCCAAAGTGATAAAAAAGTATAATACAAAGTAAAGTTTAAAAAAAACTCATGATTAGACAGTTAGCTAGCTGCAGTGGCTTTCTCTAGTTCCCCATCCTTTGCCTTTTTGGGGCCGGTGTACGTTTTCCTGTACTCTGAAATAAAAATAGAGCAAAAATTAACAGGCAATATTTCACACACCATGCAATAAATTTATATTTTTATTACCTTTGTGAACAATACCATTTTGCTTTTTGATTTTTTTAAGATTAAGATTGATTGAATGATGCACAACACTGTATCACTGAAAAGAATGCTTTCACCACATTCCTATTTTGCTTCTGTAAAAACTTAGGGGTATGTAACACTTACACATTATTTATGGCTAAATGATGACTTGTGGTCTGGTAATAAAAAAAACTGATTTGGATACAATTTACACTACACGTATAGTCTAAAGTCCACTAAGGGACAGTCCTGTAAGTGGACACTTCCCAGTTAAAAAGTTTAATAGTTCCCGCCATGCACTTAGCTTACAGAGATGTTAACACCTCAACTAAGGGGTAACTATTTTTGGTTTCAATGCTGCATGCTTACAACAGGTTCATCTTTATGCATATCAGTACTAGGTATGTACCATTTAGCAACATATAAATTTATTTATATCTTACCTACAAAATATCCAGGCTTGGATGAATTAAATTTGATTGAATTTACTTTACATCTTAAGGCTTGTCTGAGCTCTGATTTAGTCACAGGCTTTACTTCCCCAAGTTTTGCAACCATTGCAAAATCTGTTTTAAGAACAAAACTACATTCAATATAATTGTCCAAACAACATTGAACTATAAGATGACTCTTATTACTCAAAATTGCATGTTCTTACTCTATTCAGTTGTAGCATATTGGTGTAACCCCCCCCCCTCCCCCAGGAAATTCCAATCCCTTCTGTGGGGGAAGTATGGATATTTTCTGGAACTGCACAGTACTGTTGTATTATTGGAGGCATAGGAACACTGAAAAGTGATTGTTACTACACTTACCAACACAGGCCTCTATGACATCCTTCTCAAGTTCTTTGAATGTCTTAGACAAGAGCTCTTCTCTGCTATAAAAACCACACAGCAGTGACCTCACCAACACTGTCCTGGATTTATTTTCAGCATCTTTAATGGCTGCACCCAATTTGTTAGGGCACATCCAGATGCCTGATCCACTGACAAGTTCTGTAAGCTAATGAAAAAAATGTTTTCAAAATTACTTTTTTTATCTCTAATGTTTCAATGAAGTTGTTAACACAAGTTACATGTAAATGTAAATAGCAAAGTACATTTTTTTTGGAAAAAATGGGAGGAGTCCACTGGTTGCAGTAACAAAAAAAGGCTGAAAGCAGGTTGAACTATGTCAATTCCTACCTCTTGATTCCTGCCTGTAGAGAGGTACATGCATGTAATTATAGTGTACAGTTAACTATGTGCAATTTTAAAACAAAACATCTTATCCATACTCCATCGGCTGTTCCTTTTTCCTTTGTAATTTTTCTCTGGGCATTAATTCCTGTACTTTCTTTTGATTTACCTGTAAAATTAATTATTAGACAAGTGTTAGCATGATGGATTTAAATATTGAGTCAATAAGTTTACATAAAACAAAACAATGGTGTTTTTTACTGATATCAGTCCCAAAATATACAGAAAAACAAATGTTTTTACTGAATGAACTTATGATTTGATTCTTTGATTAAATTGTTCTTAAAGAAATAAGCGTGCAAATCCATAATCCCCATAATTTGTGTTTGGTAATGTATATCAATTGACTGACTGTTTGAAACATATAAAGCAAATGGCAACTTACAATTTTATTGCTTACACAGTGTATTAACACTGCATGCTGCCTATTTATTACTTACAGAGCTCCTCTTTCAACATAAGCACCTCTTCTTTAAGCTGGAGTATTTCATCATCTTTCTTCTGTTTTTCTTCTTTGCACCAAACATTTATACATTTTAGAGGTGGGTGTACTGTCTTTGGTCTTTTCCCTCCAAAGTGGGGATGCTGTAATTGGTTTCCCTGTTGTGGGGTAGGAATAACCATTAAGGAGTTTTCACTGTCATCGTCTGACCAATCAGACTCGGATGAGCCATCCACGTTCACTCTTTCAGATCTGCTGCCTGGTGTTGCTACTAGAATGGACTCCTCAATGTCATTCAGCTTCCGACAAAGAAGTGACAGCTCTTCCTTCTTCTCTTCTGTAGTTTTACGCTTCTTCGCAGGTGTGGTTTTCTTGGCGGAAAAAGTGACATTGAAGGGTTAGTTAGGATCTAAAACACTAAAATTACATTAAGTAGCGCACAAAGAATAAAGCATGAACACAAACCTTGTTTCCCTGATTTCCTCTTTTTGCCCTTTTGCTTTCTACTTTGTGAATTAGTGTTCTCAGCTGGTGCATGTTCTGTTCTCGATCAAGAGAAAATTATTGCTTTGATGAGTGAAACAAAATAAATGTCAGTCATTCTTATTAAAACTGGAAAAAATTATGTAGTGTGGCTTTTAAGTTTGTAACAGGTTTAAAGTGGCTTGTTTAAACCATTGACATAGCCATTTCTGGTTAAAACTGATCAATTGTTGCTTTAATGCACAAAGGGTTCCAGGCATTTTTCTTGAACGGGTCATAATACTGTATCTTATCATTTTGGCCATATGAGTAAATTGCCACAATGCCTCGCAATTACAGTAAAAGGTCAAAATTTAATTCTCACCCGCTGAATCACTTGAATCCTCTGGCTGATCAGTTGTTGAAATGTCATAATCAGCAAACAACTTCTTATTGGTTTTCCTCTTCCTTTTAGCACATCCAGTACTCTGCTTTTCGGCACTGACTGATTGATCAGGGGTTATGCTCTTGCAGTTTTTATCTGCTTCACCCTTACTACCTTTTTATAAGAACAATACAAAAAGAAGCCTTCACAATGGGCAGCATACTTTCCGTGCACAATACATGAAGTATATGCATGATGAAATTTTACGTTCTGCAAACTGGTAGACGCTTGAACGCTTTGGATGAAATCACTGTTAAAATTAATACAGCGTAAGAAGACCAACAAGGAAAGGGAACAATGCTATTTGGAGATAGATTAAATAGAAAGTTCAATCTGAAAAAGGTGGTTGCCCAGTCGAGTCGATCGGTAAAGCGGAAGACACTCAGCGGCATGACGAACCTTGGGTAAAAACTTTCACTGGCCATTCTACCTTGTTATTAACAACTGGTATTTCAAAGTATCAAAACCTACCAGTCATAGTAAGAATTGTGCCGAGTAACCGGTTTCCGAGTATTTGAGTTTTTGCAATCGTAGGAGATTATACTAAACTTACCATGAACAGATAAAATTTTCCCCGTCCAAAGGTCATTCTTGTACTGCATAGAGACTTCAGTTCCAACTTGGGCCGATCCTTTGAAAATCAACTTCTTCACTGAAATCGCCTCCTCCAATTCATTTTCAAAAGCCTCCTCTCCTTTCTTTTTCCAAGCAACTACAACATGGCTTGCCGACTTTGATGATGACATACTGAAACAGCCGTGCAAGAGAATCAACGTATATTCCACAGCTAGCTATGATCATAGTGCAAACTAAATACGCATATCGTATTTTGGACCATAGTCCGTCAAACTTAAATTTTAACAACTTACGCTTTACAATTGCAAGCAATTTTAAACTTGTTTCGGTGTTAACCTGTGTAACAAACGAACAAAGCAAATCTGTGTTTGATTGTTTCGGCCTTTTCACACCTCGTAAGATCTCTGGAAAAACTTTGGTCAGAAGCTAGATACTGATCGCTGTTTATGCTCTAAAGTTAAACCTATCTTTGAGCAACAGCTTGAAACTGCGGCCAATTCAAACAGTTCTATCATTCGAGCGGCTTGCGGCTTTTCCATGAAACAGATTCTCGTCTCAATTAATTGCCTTAATTTCTCTCTTTGATTTTTCCACCAAAAGACGAAAGATCGAGGTCAAATCACACCAGATCATGTCAAAGGACAACAAAAGACGGACTGGAGAAATCAGTATCGAGTGAAACATTTCACTTTTCAAAACAAAATACAACATTCACAGGGTATTGGGCCACTGCGACCTTTTTTTTTAATCCTAACATCTAAGAAAGGCTGTTTGCTGTCTTGCGCGCCTTGTCAGTTGTCACAACTCCTTTCTGGCGGTCTGGAAACAGGATGCTACCAAACCAGTGAAGCGCCAGAGAACAGAAGTTCATTTACAGTGTAACTCAAAGTTTTGTAAGGGCTATAAAGAAGTCCCAGGACTATTAGCTTCCCACGATCAGTATGTCGGCTTGTTAATTTTCACACTTTTGGTCAAGAGAATTCATAAGGTCAGGATATGTGTAGTTTTGACAAAAACATATCAGTGATAGTAAATTCACTGGAATTTACAACCAAAGTGAATGTGCACTAGCGGTTTAAGCCCAGTTAACTTTTACTTGAGAGGTTAGACTATTTTTTAAAGACTAATCTAGAACTTGCGATCATTACTGTAGCTGATAATGTGGCGGGATCATTTACAAAGCTAATAAAGCTATAGCATTGACTAGTGCACAGTTTCTCAGCTGCTAATCGACTATCATTTTCAACGGTTGTTATAACCAACGTTTATAACATGTATTCCGTGATCACATTCGTAATATCAACTTAAGATTTGTTACAGAATACGTGGTCAGTTTGTGATCAATTTCCCCTTGGAGGCCGGAAACTTTGTGCGCGCTACAAACCACCGCAGACATCAGTTATTTCGCATAGGTCCAAATCTCTAAGGATCATCGATACATAGCTTTCACAATCATCGAATCATAGTAATACTTTTTACGGATTAAGGTATGATCTTACCTGATACGTAATAGACTTGAAAGGTTGACGTTGATGAAAATGAAGACAGAAGACTGAGATTTGGTAAGAACGGTAGTTGAATTGATCGTTCAATTGACCGCGTGGTAGCCTAGTTCTGAGGATTGCCATTGTTCTCTTCCCGCCACAAATTTGAAGCTGCTTATTGGTTCAAAGATTCGTATCCAGTTTTTGTCAGTCACATTCTGGACTTGGTTGCTATGCTGTTTGCGGGTCTGCGTTTTTTCTAAAAGCGTGGACACGGAACGATTCTGGCTACAAAAAGTGGAGATTTCAAGCTTAAGGTGAGCCTTCGCGTTCAACTCTTTGGCGAAGAAAGAAACTTAAACAAAAAATTCAAAGCAACGAAGAGGAGTTGTGTGACAATGAAATATTACAACAACAGGATTCCCAAGATCAAGATGCATGTAAACATGGACGTGGCACCACATCAAAGCTACAAAGCGGCACAGAAGTTGGTGAAATAATGCAGGCGATTCAAAGTGACAGAAGTTTTTCTAGCTTCTCGGACCACTTTTGTCTTAGTAAGCGTCATTTTTATTCTTTTCAGTCATGAGCAGAGCATAAATATTTTTGCACAATTTTCACGCCATATGCATGCCAGCTTGTTGATTGAGCCTTTAGCTAGAGGAAATATCCCCATGTGGAGTTTTTTTTTATAGTCACAAAGGGCCTTGAATGTATTCCTGAGTTAGAAATTAGAAGTTAGAATTGTGGCAATACGATTTGTGTCAAAACATCGTGTTAAGTTCCATGATCTTAATATATGAATGTAGTGCTCAGATCGCATGAGTTATTTGTCGATTTCAAATTTGCTGCAGCGAAGTTCTTTATTACAACGCACAAACAATCTTTATTACAGCCCCCAAAACGAGAGTTTTTTTGCGTTGAAGCAACTTCAAAATTATACCCTGGCCATTTTTGAACATTTAAAATCTACTTTCCCACGTCAAAAATTAAGGCTTCAGAAACAACTCTCAATGACCTCAATTGTAAATTCTATGGGTTTTCATTTTGCTTGAAATCAATGTCGAAGAGCAATCATTATCATAGTCCCACATCCTTACAGACCGACAGAATGGCTTAATTAAGACTATATCAGTAATTTATTTATAATTTTCTTTTGATACCAGATGACAATGTTTCCTTAATTTCTGAAAATGCTGCTGATCACAAGTTCGATGAATTTGTCAACTTGATGCAAGATATACCAGCTAATGAAGAATTTCCTGAAGAGAGCAACACTGTGCATGAAGAAATCCCGGATACCTACTTGTATGCAGAACAACTAGCCAGTTTAATTGAGGAAATAGAAGTGGAAAAAGTGGCAATGGGTGTTGAAGAAACAGAAGATGAAAGCACAGAACTTGAATTGTTGTATGAAGATAGCAGAATTACAGTTGGAAAAAGTTTAGCTCTTATCATGGCATTTATTATGCAACACAAACTGTCCATGGTTGCCTCTAATGATCTCATCAGCCTCCTTGAGTTGCACTGTCCCAAGGAAAATAATGCAGTGAAAGGATTGAGCCAATTCAAAGAATACTTCCAATATCTCAAGCATCCTATGAAAAAGCACTTTTGTTGCCCCAGTCCAAAGTGTCAAGTCTATGTATGTCTATGTATCTGTTGGTAAACCAAAGGATGGTGATGTTTGTAGGATACATAGTGGACCACTATCAGAGAAGTCCTTTTTCATTGAGCTTCCAGTAGAAGACCAGCTGCAAACTATTTTGTCACGTAAGTTGTACATTATTTTGTACATGTGTGTTGTTTACACTACTCCAAGAACCACTGAAGTGCTGTAACACCTTTTGCTACAGTTTCAGCTAATATTAGTGCTGGGAATGTGTTGAGATGTCACAACATTGATTCTCACAAATAATTGGATTCGCAGTGTTGACGATTGTTTTGCTTTCACTGACATGTGATACAATCTGTAAGCCAAATTCATCAGGTAGGTTTGAAATAACTTTACTGTTTTTGTCCAACAGGTCCAGGTCAACTTGAAAAATTAAAGTACAGGTTTAAAAGAGAAACTACTGATGGCAGTTCAATCAAAGATGTTTATGATGGTGAGCTGTACAAGATGTTTTCAGGACCTGGTGGTTTCTTAGCAAGTGCAACCAACATTTCACTCCTTGGAAACACTGATGGAGTTGCACTTATTCGATCATCAAGTTATGGAGTATGGCCGGTTTTTCTAGTGATAAATGAACTTTCCCCTCTTCAGAGGTAAAAAAATATATTAATTATGTGCGTGGTTTTAGTACATGTACAAGTTATATAAATCTATGTGGCTGTAGTGCAAATACAGGTGAAGAGGACAGCTATAGGGATGTTCTTATGTTAACTTTCAATGCATGTCATTATTTTAATGCAATACAAGGTTTCAAACAGATTATTTTTATTATTAGCATTTTCTTACAATTTTATTGACATTCTTCAACTATTTACATATACATCGCTACATTAAGTATCTTACAAAGCTTAAAAGAATCTAAAGAGAAGAACTGAAAAAAAGATAAAGTAGATTATGTTTATCATTTTTCATTGATTTCCAGGTTCAGCAGGATGAATCGAATTTTTGCTGGACTTTGCTTTGGTAAAGGAAAACCCCATTTTCCAACATTCTTACAGCCATTTGCTCTTTCTCTGAGGGCCCTATATAATCCAGGTAATAAATAACTTGATAATAATAATTTGAACATTTTAAACACCTAGCACATGGTGTATGTAGGGTTCGAGCCTTGAAATCCCTGGTTGCTAAAACTAAGCTACGAATGAACGACAAGGTTCTTGTTGTATGCGTGTGAAATTCTACTGAAACAGTGACAGGAATGAAACAAATACTGGTTGAAAAATACCAGAGAAAGCTCAAACATGTATCTGTTTAAGTTGGTAGACCTTATGTCCATACATGTACTATTGAAGAATGAAAATTATTGGGAAGGGTTCAGTTTGAAGTATTCTCTGTTTACATTGTTAGTGGGATTATGCAGGTTTGCATTCAATAAATCAAGAAATGTACATGGAAAAAAACATTCTCAAGACTTTACTTTGGATTTATTTTGATTTCTTTCCAAAAATATTTTTCCGAAATTTGAGTTGCCAAACTTTAATCCTACATGTACATAGTAATGGTAAAATAATGGTATAAACATGTATTGCTTTTGCAGGATTGCAGGTGTCAGTGGGGGATGGAGATGTGGTCAATGTTAGAGGTATACTGCTTGATGTGACACTGGATTCTCCAGCAAAGGCCTTGTGGCTGCAGATGAAGCAGTTTAATGGCTACTGTGGGTGCTCTAAATGTAAAGAGAAAGGGTGTCAGCATGTCATTGGCATTGAAAAGAAGGGCAGAAACAGACAGTGCCACATATACCCCTACAATGCTTCCTCAAGCAGTGGTCATGGTGAGGTCAGAAGGCATGGTGAGGTCAGAAGGCATGATCAGTTCAAAGAGCAGGCCATCCAGGTGATGAGGAAGAAGAAGGAAGGTGCCAAAACAGTGAGTAAACTTCTGTTAAATTGTTCCAGAGCATGTCACTAATTTTTCCAGTTGATGGAGGTAGTCTCCTTGGTGATTTTCATGAACAGAAAAACTCTGAAGTTCACATTTTTTTAAAAAAAAATGACAATGACTTAATTCATGACTGTAGTTTACTACAATAGTTTATTTGTTGTTGGTATTTACGGCAGATAAGAGTCAACTGCACCACATTGTCAAATGTTAAATGCAAGAGCTTGTATATTGTATTTTCATGTAAACCCTAATCTTACTGAGGAAATAGTTTTCGTTTCATCTACAGTAGTAATATATTAAGCACTGATATACAGTGTTTTTCCACTCTCCTTTGTCTCCTCAGAATTATGATACAGAGGGAGTTCTTGGTTTATCCTGGGCATTTGGAATTCCTACATTTGACATCATCCATGGCACTGCCATTGATTACATGCATTGTGTATGTGAAGGTGTAGTGGAGCAGTTGTTAAATAGCTGGTTTTCTCAGGACAACAAGGACAAGCTCTTTTTCATTGGGAACAGAATTGAAGAAGTTGACAAAGAATTCCTTTCCATTCAACCTATAAGTGAGGTAACCAGAACACCAAGAAGTATTGTGGATAAGAAAGATTGGAAAGGTTAGTAAAGGGTTTCTGGATTGTGTTTGTTATATCAGTTTTGATCCATACCGTATTTTGTCAGGCTGAACAATGTCATTTACTATACCCATCACTTTGATATACATGAATGGGGTTTCTTGGGGAGGGGGGATTCGACTATAACAACTAAACTAGATTCTGACTCCTTGCATCAGTTTTGAACTTTCTAACTTGAAGAACTTTCAACAATTGAACACATGTATATAGAATACATGACACATAACAGTTTCTGAAGGTGTGGAACTGTACATTGAGTTGAATTGATCTTTGATGTATTACTTGACTTTCCTTAGCATCAGAAAAAAAGAATTTTTTGCTGTTCTATGCTGTGCCACTTCTTCTGAAGTACCTTCCAGATGTGTATGCTCTTCATCTAATGCTTTTAGTCGGAGGAATATACAGACTGCTAAAAGAAACCATCTCTCTTGATGAAAGAGAAAGCTCTGCTTCATGTCTGAAGTTGTTTTGTGCACAGGCTTCTACTCTCTGTGGTATGTAATGTCACAGTTAAGTTGCTCCATTCAATGTTATGATAATCTTTTGGTTCTCAAAATTTGAGAAATCTTGAGCAAATTTCCTTTTGGGTATTTTTTTTTCTGTGAAGGTTCCATTTTGCTTAGTGACTCCTTCATTTTTTATTCTCTCGCTGTCTAGCTACATAAAAATTGAGTTACGTCTGAGTGTCAGATTTGAGTGAGAACATCATCAAACAGATTTCTTGCTACTGAATTGAAAACAAAAACATTTGCATTGTATGGTGTAAGGTAATTATCTTAGTATTACACACGTGCACTTTCATGAGCATGTTTACTAAATGTTGAAAGCCCTTCATATGCTACTTGCAGGTCCACAGTTCATGACATACAACCCTTGCAAAACAAATTTCTAGCTTTCTGTCAAGGTCTGGAAGTTTCTAGAAATTTCTAGAATGTGACAGCTTTATTCCAGAATCAAATTCCAGCTTTTTTCCAGAATTTTTTTTTCTAGTTTTTGCAAGTTTTGGATTCTGTCAAAATCTGGAAATAGCTGGAATTTGACACATCTACCAGTTGTTGCAAGATTTTGACAGTTTTTTCCAGGGTTGATTTCTTGCAGGAAACTGGAATAAACCAGGAACAGTTTACAGCTTATTGAGATTTAACAAAAATGAAAGAAATTCCCAGTATATTCCAGTTTTTGTCAGTGTGAATTTAACTCTTTTCAGATAACAACTGAAAGAAATGAGTTAACTTGTCAG
>Ga0126339_10000430_pt1 | contig 22893 bp, 19 predicted proteins | sample OrbTmetagenome_2_FD_92532 | JGI IMG/M metagenome (GOLD analysis project Ga0126339, IMG submission 92532) | Coral microbial communities from Petempiche,Puerto Morelos, Mexico - Orbicella T R C metagenome | ecosystem: Host-associated > Invertebrates > Cnidaria > Coral | place: Petempiche,Puerto...
TGGGGAATGGTCACAATGTTTGGAATCAGCACTGCCATCCTTGAAGGGCCAAGTGGTACACGAAGTTGCATGGTGGGAGCCTGGACATACATTGCAACGATGTGCATAATGGCAAGACACAAACAGAACCGTGGTATGCCCAATGATGGCTGAAGACGATCCTGGAGGCTCAAGAGATTGATGAACCAGCCACAATTATAGTAGAGCAATCTGGAAGATGAGTTGCGTCTGCATGTTTGCAGAAAGATTGATCATGAGCAAGCCAAACTCTTCAGGAAAATGGGGGTAGGAGGTACAGGGATCGGAAGTTGGCACTGCATCAGATCCTTCTAGCTGTGAGGAAAATGATGAACAAGAATGAGGGAAAAAATGGAAAATTCCTCCATCCACGAATTATGTCCTTGATGTGCCAGCATTGTTTCTTCAGCTGGGAACTCAACACAAGGTGGCCATCCAGTAACAGCTGTGGTACTGGATTTTTCTGCACCAAGTTAACTGCCAATAATGTACTCTGTTCAATGTCTTTACCTGCGATGATCTTGTCCTACAAGGGCAAAGCAAGCAGAAAGCACACATAGGCATAGAATGAATTGGTTGATCAATGTGATAGTCCCCCTCCAGCAGCCAAAAAACCGATGGTAGACCTGTATAGCAATGACAGTGTGCTGATTTTAGAAGTGCCCCTGAACACACACTTGCAACAGGCACAGCGGAAGAAATGGGAGGGTTTGCAAAGCCTGATACCACAAGTGCTTGACAATAGGCCCTTTGCAGCTGGGGTCACGTGACCAAATTTTTCCTAAAAAATATTTATATTATGGGCTATAACTTAAAGAATGCCAGAGATGGATAGAGCGCATTGAAAATACCAAAATGGCCAAGTTTGAGGCCCCTGGAATTAAGGAGTAACTTTATACGACAGTTTGAATTTTCAGAAAATTTAGAGGATTCGTATGCAAAATGTTGCTGGAGAGCAAGGTCCTGCTCTCCAGCAACTTTTTCCACAGAAATCTTCTCATTCTTTTAAAAATTTGGACTGTCATAAAATCTCCTTGTTTAATGATGGGGGCCTCAAACTTGGCCATTTTGATATTTTTGACATGCTTTTTCCATTTCTGGCATTGGTTAAGTTATAGCCCATAATGTTATGAAAAATAGGTCACGTGATGGCTTAGCTGCAAAGGGCCTATAAGGCGATCAACAACTGTCTCTGTTGCTTAAAGTGGTACTATGACAAATATTGCATATTTTACACATTTTTCAAACTCAAATATCTTCGGAAGTAATGCAGAGATTTGCAAATGGCAAATGGTGTCTTTATTCTTTCGTGGAATTCTATGTGATACACCTAAAAAATCAAGGGGTAAAAATATGATCATAGTACCACTTAAAAACAAGCTTTAGGCTCAAACTTGAGTCAATTTGGAAAACATGGAACCAACTATTTACCTTAGTGACATAAATTAAAATACAGGAAAGCTATCAATCTGTACAGATGTACATTTTATAAGACCTGGAAAGAAATAAGCAATGGTCCACAGAGCCAAATTACAAAATCTCTCCCTCTGTCTTAGAAACACCACTATAAAACTACATCACTTTGTGAAACTAAGATTGCTTTGTTTTGTAGTTGCAGATATGCTTCATGTCTCCCCCAAGGAGTATGGGTAGATCTCCCATCAGTTGTGGAAAGTGCATGTGAGGAACTATACACTGGCTTGGTTATACATGGATAGGCAGTGAGATTGAAATGGTGTAGGACCACAGTCTGGTCATCTCTGGAGTCTGAAAATCGAGAAAAAAAGGTTAGGGGTGTATTTGATATTGCAGGATAACTTGATCTTTGAATGAAAGTCTTCTCAGTCGCCGTACAAGTGTTTTTCATGGAACATTGAAAAATGTTTTTTATTCAAACTTGGTTCATCAATTATCATCTTGTTGGTTACAAGGGCATTTACAGCAAAATGGAAGAGCTTTAATTAAATTATAGTAAAAATGATTAAAACAAAACTGTAATTATGGAACTGAATTTTTCACTTCACTCACTGAAAAGGCTTTCATTGTCATTTACCCATAGCAGTATGGACTCTGGACTGGACCATAGACTAATTTTTACTCAATTACTTTATGAAGAATGATAATTAGCATAAGGTGGCTGGCAACAGTTTCCAGCTCTTTCCAGCAGTTATACTTTGGCTGATCAATATTACCCCATTTTTCAAATTGTGATACACATGCTTAAGTTACAAATTCTTACAAAGTTCAAAGAATTTTTTGGTCAGGTTTATTAGCAATCTCAAACTTTGGAAAATTTCCTGGCATACAGTGGCCTCCACAAAAATACATTGAATTGTAGTTTTGGCCACTTCTAATACTTTCGATAATTTTAGGTTAAATCTATCGAGGAACAAGATATTTTGTTGGAATATTGTAAGTTTGACTGGCTATTGTCCTACCTTGTGACATTGGAAAGCTACTTACCACACGCAGGCAACCCAGTTTTGGCACCAAATTTAAAGATTTGAGGCATGAATATTTTCATATCTTTCATTTTTAACAATCTGTTTTGTTTTCTGGCATTTTAAATTTCTTTTTGGGAAAATTCATAAATGTAGTAAACAACAATGACATGAATGTGGTAGTAAGAACAATGGTTTGCTTGTGGTTGGCTTTCACTCTAGTTTGTTTTCGATTTCAATTAAAATTCATTTTTGGCTGGGACAATACATTGAAGAACAATTACATGAATATCATTGAAACAGCGACTTTAACAGGATCTCTTTGTAAATTAGGTGAGCTAATGAAAAGGAAGATTTCTTTGTTGGAGAGCTATCTATCTTTCTGTCTTCAAACAGCACAGGTGAAGGGGTCCTTTGCATAGGCTTCTCTTGTTAGCCTCGCTCGTGGAGGCGAGGGTTGATGTTTCGAACGTTTTCTCTTCAATTGTGTTGTAGAAAAGTTTGTTCTGAGAGGTCGTAGCGACTCTCCTCTGAATGAAGGTTTTTTTCACCCCTGGTGGGTGGCTCTAAGTAAAGTGCGTTTATCGAATGGTTTTAATGGGCTTGGAAGTGGGCGTTCATCGAGAACTAATCTGTTTTATGAATCTTTCACCTGTAGAAAGACCGTTTCTGTTTCCGAAAAATCGTTTCTATTTCAGAAATTTCTGCGTGGGTCTGAAGGGGTTTGGTTACTCGCTCATTATCTCTTGTCTGTTTATTGTCCAGAAGGAAGATATGTCTTCTATAAAGCGTTTCCAAACTAGTGGTTTAAATTCTTTTTGGTGTAAGAGTTTTGTTTCATCCTTAACCACGAAGGTATTAGCAAAGGTGACTGCCATTTTTGTCAGTGCCCAGGTCTGCACCATGGGTTTGTAGGTGGTGTTTTCAAGTAAACTGGAATGAGTTTTCTTGACCGGTAAATCATATGGGTCTAAAAGCACTTTGTGGAGTTTTCGTGATCTCATTTGCCATGCTGAGTGTTCAAAATTGCTTCCAGTGGTGTATTGCATGGCATATAAACAGTTGATCAAGTTTATTGCCAACTTTTAACTCAAGTTAATTATTAACTTCGTTGAGTAGTCGAATAAGAATTAGTCGATGGTCTAGTCCAGAGTCCAGAGTCCAGAGCCCAGAGTCCAGAGTCCAGCCAATCTTTACCAGGTGACCAGTTTCCATATTATCACTGGCGGCCGCTAATATTTATTCATATTGGTCGTTGGAAACTTTACAACGACATTTAAGTAATATATCAAACAAAAAAGTCCGTGTTTGACCACATTTCAAACACCGAGGAGAGAGTTGAAAATAGGACGCGCAGCGGAGTATTTTTGACGAACTTCGAGGTGTTTGGAAATGTGGTCAAACACTGTCTTGAGTGTTTGATATATCTTCTCGATCGAAGCGAAAACTATGGAGAAAACGGAGAAATAAAATCGTGAAAATCTATGCTAAGTAAGATCAGATATCCAAACGCAGTCACGGTCATGATTTCCTTTATTCAAACTCGATGAATTATTAATGAGTTTCAGAAAAGAGTATGAAAGGGACTTGGCTCCTCCTACCTTCTACACCATCTGATTTGCATTTTGGTGCTGCACGTGGCCAAAAGCTTTGGAAAATTTTGCGTTTTATGCAAATTTTAAGTCCTCTGCTAGCATTAAAACTATAGTTACAATTTCTCAGGTCAAGTTTCCCGTTCGTTTCAGTGACAAGTGAATTATAACCGTCATTAGATGCAATTAGTAGTCAAAGAAATATTATATTTACACTTTAAGCTAAATTATTTTGCTAGCTTGGTGTATTAATTTCAAAGCGAAAACTTCCCAGAAACATTTCAGGAAACGGCCAGTATCTGTCGGGTTTGGAATAATACGCTCAAGTCTCGAGGATAATTTAAAATCGTCTTTAAAGATTTACGGGCTTTCTTCGAATGTTATTGCGACCACTTATGATAATATGGAAACCGGTCATTTCAAGAGCGGCGAAGCTCTGTAAACTTAAAACTTAAAGGTATTGCTAAGAAGATAAACAAGGTTTTGATTATTATATCTATATCATAGCTGTATCGCTCGGTAGTACAAAACAGCTTGTCGCATTTCAGAGTTAAAGCGCCTAAACAGCGGCGAAAAAGCGGCGAAGTACATGTAACAACAAACATGTAAACATTTAACGTTTAAAGATTTAAATATTATGGTTGTTGAGTAGTGTATTTATTTGTCTCTTTTAATTTTCTTACAGATTGCTGAGAAATTATTTCCCGTCGCTGCCTCAAGTCGGAATCAAGCACGACCATAAACAAGTTTTAGGAGACGTGGTGGAAAGTAAATTAATGACCCAAGATCGCAGCTCGAACTTCGGATTTTCGTCTAGTTCAAGCAGGATTACTTCAACGCAGTAATTACTGACGCAAGGCAAAAACACTTTTCCATTCCAAGATGGTAGATAAATAAGTAGCAAGATACATTTTCTTTCACAATGTCATGTCAATTTTTTTTTCGTAAAAGTTATTTCCTTGTTAACATCGGTTTGACCGTGTTTAATTTTCCCGCCAAAAGACTTAGAAAAAATACGGGCGCTCAAAATACGCATGCGCCGTTTTTTTAAATTTTTTTTCTCTTTAGTTGCTGTAAGTAACCTCTGTTAAAAAATTGTTATTTTTCCCGCCAAAAAAGTTAGAAAAAATACGGGCGCCTAAGATACGCATGCGCCAATTTTTTTAAAATTTTCCTAAGTTGTTGGTTTCGTCAGTCTAATATACTCTTTAATTATATATTTTTATTTTTTTGTCAATAAAATTGTATTCACTTGTTTGTTATCTACTCTCTTTACTGTAATTAAAACTAAGTCAATAAACGCAACAAGTTGTATTAGCTTTCATTGTAATTTTTATTATCTCTTAAAGTAAATTCAATAAATAACAAGTGTTTTGTCCGTTAATTACTTTTGCTTATCTTAATATTCTTAAATTAGAATTCGATTAAATCAATAAAAAGGTGTCAAGAAAAAATGTTCCCTATATATATACTAAGACTTTTGGCGGGAAAATTTTTAAACATTTGCACAGCGTTTCCCCTGACAACATTTTTGACAAAAAATTAATAATGGCTTCCCTTGAAATTTTCCCGCCAAAAAAAATGTAAACACCACCTCGTGCAAAAATATTATGGCAAACAAATCTTTAAACAACCGTTTCGCGAAATTTTTCAGCCGTAAAGCGTATTTTTCACTCCTTCTATCCCGAAAAATTTCAACCAAATATATCCGAAACCAAGTTTTCAAACTTTTTGCACAAGATGGTGTTAACATGCACTGTAAAGTTAAGACCTTTTGAGTTGCCACTTATCGTTTGTAACACAGGTAAAATTTAACTCGAAAACGTAATGAAAAACTAAATTTCAAAAAACCTGGCTTACGTGATTTCTGAACACTGGAACAATTTAATCGTATTTACAATTAAAATTCTATATCCAATTTTCCGCAAGCTTAAGCGGCGACGACATAAGCGAATTCAAATATTTTGGCGCCACAAGGGCGAAAAAGAAGCATAATTCAATTCCTTCGCTCCATGTTTTACAAATTTGCGACAATATTTTAACAGAGCTGAAACAGTGTTATTTCAATCTAACTCTGATAGCAACTCGAAGTTATTCATTTGTTTTCCAAATATAATTTCATATTTCTTGGTAATCTATAGCGAGGATATGAGCAAATTCGTATTTTTTGTCGCCACAAGGGATCAGAAGTATGACAATTCCATTTGCTTTGCTCCACGTTTGTAAAATATTGAGAAAATGTTTTAACAGACTTGAAATATTTTGATTTCAATCGAACTTTCAAATCAACTCGAAGTTATTTATTGTTTTCCAAAACACTCTGTGTTACATTGAGTGGAAACAGGGAAAGGTCTTTTCTACTAAATTATAAAACCCAATGCCTGGTTCAAGGTCTTTATTTTAGCCTAACCCACCCTTGAACACGACCTAGCGCTTGTCAATGCATACAAGTAGCAATGAAGGTTATACAGACCACAATTAAGACAATGAAAATACTTTTTTGATCGAGAATCTTTTGGTATTTAAATTTCTCGTGAAAACTTTGCTCTTAATTGGTATAGCAATTTGTGTACCATATACGTAGAAATTCGAAAACATGTAACATTTTTCAGAGTCACTCGATTGTAATCAATGTTTCAAATTTAATTGTTTGGTGAAATAGGACTTTCGATTCACAATTCATTCTTCCACCCATCATCAGGAATTGTTCGAGCCTACAAAATACAGCGCCGAATAATGTTTGTCAAGAAAACCACGATTTCCTCGCTTTCTTTCCAATAGTTTTTTGCCGGCTTTGTTTGACAGTTAACAAGATTTTGACACGGAAAACTCCATCCATGTAGAATTAATTGGCTCTAAAAAAATCAGAAATTGTAGTGGAAACTTTTTTGCAAAACCAGACAATCAGTGTTATTCAACAATAATTGCGTGGTTTGTTTGTTTGTTTATTTCCTTGTTTAATTTCTAATCAGCGATATTTTTTTCCCAAAAGAAACGGTGAAATTTTGTTTTCGTTAATGTTAGCACGAATAAAAGTCAGTGATTTTACAAAACCCATGAAACAGTCGCAGACAATTTAATTCAATTGAGCACAAATTTCGTAACTTTGGATCGATTTTGACAAAAATTAATGTTCTTTCATGACTATGTAAATTTAGCGGAAAACAACATCTTTTTTCTGATAAAACCAGACAATTGATTCTGTTTATTTGATCGATTTTGCCATACAGTTAGAGTCTCGCAGGTTATTGAATTTTGTCTCGTGGGTTTATGAAATCAAATTGAAAAAGTTCTTGATTATGTGGTCTGTATAACTGAAAGTCCTGTTCATATCACGCGGCGGCTTGTCGATTGGTATCATCGTAACCAGGCAACAGGGTTTTATCTGCAAGCTAGCTTACTAAACGGCAAGAGAACACAGCTAGATAAAGTTTCGTAACGCTTTCGATCCACCAAAAAGAACAAAATATCTGGTTATCTAACGATTGCTGTATGAACTATCTAAAACACATACATGATGTTTTGAATTTTGTATTGAATTGCTGGTGTTCCCTTGCCATCTGAACTTCAGTTGATGAAACAAAGTTGTTAATCTTTTTTAAGGTGGCGGCACTCGTATGTGATTTGCTGTTTGCTAAACAAAATTTTGTAGTTTTCTTCTGGAAATTGTCCAGTGCACACCAAATAAATAAATTCTTTTGCGTTTTACGTGAAAAAGCAATTGTTTCCTTCTCTTAATTAAATTAAAAAAGAAAAAAACAAAAAACAATTTTGGCTTTTAACAAAATCAGATTTTGGTGCATTGCTTGACAGAGAAAACGAAAATTTCAAAATATTTTGTTTCTTAAATTGCTTTTTCTTTTAATTAGATTTCAAAAGAGCAATTCAGGTTTTAACACAATCAAAGACAGATGTACTGTTTGACGGAGAAGACGAAAATATCAAAACAGTTTGTTGCTTAAGTTGTTTTTTCTTTTAATTAAATTAAGAAAAACAATTTGGGTTTCCAAGACAATCATTGATAGATTCATTGCTTGACAGAAAAAGCGAAATTCCCTCAGATTTGTTGCTCAAATTGTTTTTCGCTCAAGTAAATAAAAAATTGGGCTTCTTAAACAATCATAGATAGATGCGATGCGTTGTTTGACAGAGAAAACGAAAATGTCAACACATTTTGTTGCCTTACTTAGCTTATTCGGCATCCTAGCTCGTTTGTCTTACAGTGCCACCTTCAAGATATAACAACACCACGACATCAACTGAAGTTGTAACTTATGGTACTGATTGTTGCGACTTTCAAAATATTTCGCGTGCGGACTTGCCCAATATTCGCGACATAAATTAGAAAGCTCGTCTTTACTTTTGTAGCAAGCCAATGTTTGAATAACCCACCAATTTAAATCAAAGCGATCTAACGATTTTTCTCCTAAATATACTACGTGAAATAATTGGAATTTTAACACACGACTGATTCCCGAAAATTTGCGTCCGTCGTGAGGTCTGCAAAACAATCAGTACCATTTTCCTAGAAATGATGGCTGAATTTTATCTTCTTTAAAGTACTTCTGCCAATTTCAGATCGACTTTATAATATTTATAAATTTCACGGTTCGTTCAAGACAATCAATAAATGCGATCTGATAAAATCCCAAGAGAGAATTTTGTTCAGATTTTAAGATATTTTATCAGCCACCATTTTTACTTAATGAACTATTTTATAATTTCAGGTCTTATCTTTGTAGTTTCCCTCCTAATTCAATGTTTGTCCTCTTCTCTTTTTCTCTTCTCCTCACAAGTCCTTCTGAAAATAGAAATAAGTAATTCCTTGATCAGCGAAACCTAACGTTTTTTTTAACAATATATCGATCACTTAATCATGGCTAATCGTAAAGTTCCAGGCTTATACAGCTTTTAATCTCGAGTCTTCCACTCATTGGAATGCTTATTCAAAAGCATGTCGCGAGTCAAAGTTTAATTTTTTTTTTTAATTTAACACGGTAAAGCAAAAGTTCCAAAACAAATCTCAAGCAATCCACTACGGTTGCTGCGTTACAGACAAGACAGTAGAATTTCAAGTTAAAGATACGCTCCAACCGAGCGGAAAGCGCTCGTGTTCGATAACTTCGCTTCGCCGGTACTCTCGTAGCTTTTGGAACAAACTTTAGGCAATAACTCCCAAACGAAATGCTCACCTTTGCTTTTGACAGCAGGAAGACTTGATCAGTCTTGCGTCAAGTGCCTCTTCCTACAAGCATCTTCTTTCTTCAAGAGTACAAACCGCCCCTCACACATCCCCGACCTGTTTGGTTTGAAGCACATGTAAAAGATTGCATGAATATGGATTAGAAACTCAAGCCAATCACTGAGGAGTACGCCCAAGATTTCGCGCAGATTTTTGTTTGCACGTTTTTTAGCTGGCGAATCATAAACCGAGACACATAAGGGACAGAAATGGATATCCAAACGTTCGCATGTGATAAAACAAAACAATTGATTACTTGCTGTAAATTCTAAGGTCAGAAAGAAAATAATTGACACCAAAATCTCTGAGATAATAAAATGCATGACCCTTCTCAGTCTTTCGATTTTCGTGAAGATTTCGCGCTTATGTTTTATGATTGACAACATAAAAAAGAAAGTGTTAAACAATTAGATTATGAGCTCGAGATTTCTATCGCGTGATAGTTGACGACGTTGAGTTCGTTCGTGAGTTCCAGGCCGGAGGAAAAGAGCCTGGAAAAAAATTCGCCTTGCGTTTGAGAGTAAATTACCGCTTTGCTTTAATTTCCTATTTCGACGTTCGTTAAAATTATATTTTCCAAACCACGTAACTTCTGTTCTACTAGTGTTTCGGGTAGGGGCATTTGACCACCGACTTTTGCCCGGGAGACAGGAATTTGACTGACCAAAAATTCAAAATCTCTTATACCAGGAAGATTGTCCGGTACGTTACAACGTCAAATTAATTAAACCTTTTTTTTATTATTATTTTGGTACACGCCTATGTTCCGAATTATTCTGTCTAAAATGATCAGCTTCTAATACCTACAAACAATTTTTAAACACCTTGTCTAATTTCTCTCTAGGGGACTCAGAGTCACCTTAATTTTTCGAAAAAAGTAAAAGATCTATAAAACCCTCTAGACAGAATTTTTTAACTTTGCAAAAGTTGAAAAAAGGGCGTCACCGAGCTCACCGAGTCAGCAGGAGTGCTTTTTCAGGTTGTACTGTTGCTATGGTAACCTATTATAACATAAAGATTGCCATTATTGGTTCACCAATGACTGGCCATTTGTGTGATATCAATATTGTAGCATCACCTGATAAACAGTGTTTGTTTTTTTTTAATTTCATTTTATTATTATCATTATTATTAATACAACATGAACTACAATAGGCCAAGTAAAAGAGATACAAAAGATAATACAGAAGGTAATGATGTGTGTTACAAAAAATACAAAAAAAAAAGAATTTCAAACTATTACAAAGTACAAGATTTTGAGTAGGTACGTTGCAAAAAAAAAAAGAAAAAAAGAATTACTAAATTAAGAATTAATTAAGTTAATTAATAACTTAACTAAGTAAGTAAAATGAAAAAAAACTCAAATAAAGTCTTTCCACTTTTTGTTGAAATTGTCAGAGGTTTCATTTTTAACTGCTATTTGTTGTGAAGTATTTAATTTGTTCTTAAGTAAAGAAGGAAAGCCGTCAAAGGGTACAGTGTTATCATATGGCCTATGTTTGCAGCCGCTATGACTGGCTCGCGCGCTCTGATTCCAAAGCAAAACGTCATGTAATAAAAAAAACAACTTATTAACCTCGAAAGTTCGGTCTTCCCGGGAAAATCTCAAACTTCGGCCTCGCCCTATGCTGAACTTGACTTTGTTGATAGCTTTAAGTTGGCATGGCTCAAAGCTTCAACTGACTAAATGGATCTTTGACACTACTTTCGGTATTTTTGGAGCTTGAAGAATAAATTACAGTCGTTGTGGCGTTTTCAATTCGGTGCTAGCTCTACTGATCCTTCGCCAATGGACTCGTAATTCTTTATGAGGGGAAGATTCTTTAGCTTCTCACTGAGAAAACCTTCTGTTCTAGGTATTCGTAGGTGATGATGTAGCCGTAAAGTTCTGTAACTGGTTGATCAGAACTACACGAACAGCAGGAAACAAGGGTGTTGAAGGATCTGGATATGGTGGCCTTGCTATGGTTTATCTCGAGGCAATTATAAGAAGGCCATACAGTGCTAAAACCGATATCGTGCTGATATCAAAGAAACGGGGGACAACTCGATGGAAGATGTGGCATACGGCGGCCTTGGGTTAGCTTTTTTCGTGTCCGGTGATCTCGAAACAGCCATAGACTATTGTAACCAAAAAGTAAAAGTAATCCAAGGACTGGAAAATAAGACCCAGGAAAATATGCAAGCATAATTTCTGCTTCATCGTATATACGACAGTTTGGCCAATGTATGCGCCGTTCTGGGCGATTACAGGAAAGCCTTGGAATGCCACGAGAAACAGCTCAGTATTGCCCAAAAAAGTGAAAGACAAAACTGCCGAGGAACGTGCTTATGGAAATCTCGGTAACGTATATTATCACCTATGTGACTTCAGAAGAGCCATTGACTTCTACAACCTTCAGCTCAGTTTTGCCAAAGAAGTGGGACAAAAGACTGAAGGAGACTCCTACGGTAATCTTGGCAAAGCTTATTACCAATTCTCTGAATTCAAAAGAGCCATAGCCTTTCACAACTTACATCTTGCGATCGCCATAGGGGTGGGAGACAAGGCTGAAGAAGGAAGGGCACTTGGAAATCTTGGCGCTGTTTATGCCGCTCTCGGTGATTTCAAAAAGGCCACAGACTACCATATACTCCATCTTCGTCTCGTCAAAGAGGAGGGAGAAAAGGGTGATGAAGCACAGGCCTATTATGGGCTGAGTTATTGCTTTGAGTCACTTGGCTTTTTACCTAAAAGTCTGAAATGTTACCAATCTAGCGTGACAATATTTAACCAGTTAACAGATCGTCTTCAGAAAATGTCTTTACGAAATGAGTGCAATGTTTCCTTGACTGGTTTGTGTAGAGTGCTGTTAAAACAAGATAAGATTCAAGAAGCTTTGATTGTTCCTGAGGATGGACGAGCTCAAACTTTGACTGATCTAGTGGAATCCAGATATGGTGTTCAAAAACGTCCGTCAACACGACCGTGTGGACGAGATGAAAATTACTTGGAGGAGTTCGGCCCATCATGCACTGTTTTCATGGCAGTTGACAGAGGCACAGTTAACATCTGGGTACTGAGAAAAGGAGGACAAGTCGACTTTGCAAAACAAGAACTTGACGGTTCCTTTTCACTGGATGATTCAGGGGCCTTTTATCGGTCTCTGATACAAGTTGCCTACAAAGAAATGGGTGTTCGTGTTGGCGTCCGGTGTGAAAACCGTTCGATAGATACAGTAAGAGTAGATTATATCGTTCAAAGGATCGGAGAAGAAAGCAGTCACAGCCTTCTCTTGCGCAAGCTGGTTCTTTGACCACATTGTATAACATCATGATTAAGCCAGTTGCAGATCTCGTCCAAGGAAGTGAACTAGTCAGTCCCAGATGGTCCACTGTGGCTAGCTCCTTATGCCGCTTTCAAGGACTCTGATTCCAGGTATCTCTGTGAATCGTTTCGAATCCGACTGATTCCCTCGCTGACCAGTTTGAAAATGATTGCTGAATTTCCTGACGAATACCACTGTAGGAGTGGTGCGTTACTTCTTGGAGATCCGTTTCTAGAAGAAATTACCGACAGCCAGGGAAGGCAAGTCTTAGGGCGGATTGAATTTTCAGAGCAGGAAGTTGAAATGATTGGAGAAATTCTTAATGTACAACCTCTTACTGGAGAAGAGGCCACCAAGGCTGAGGTTATGAAACGACTGGGTTCAGTTGGCTTGGTTCACATTACAGCACATTGTCGCATGGAAAATGGTGAAATTGCTTTGACCTCAGATCCCGAAACAGTAGCTGAAATCACCGAGGATGATTACGTTTTAACAATGGCAGATGTCTTGAGTGTCCAACTTCGAGCAAAACTGGTAGTACTGAGTTGTGGTCACAGTGGTCGAGGAGAGATCAAAGCAGAGGGAGTGGTCGGTATTGCACGTGCTTTTATGGGTGCTGGTGCTCGTTCTGTTCTGGTCTCACTCTGGGCGATCGATGATGAGGCCACCCTGGAGTTTATGAGAAGTTTCTACCATCATCTTGTGGAAGAACGAAGTGCAAGCGAGGCCCTGAACCTGGCCGTGAAAAGCCTCAGAGAATCAGAAAAGTACAGCGATGTGAAATACTGGGCGCCTTTTGTACTTATTGGAGATGATGTCACTCTAGAATTTGATCAAAAGAAGTGAATCGTAAGTATTCTTAAGTATAAAGTGCTTCATTCACATTCGCTGACGGAAGCGATTGATCTGACAATAAACGCTGCATGCCTTATATTTAAACAAAGGATCTAGTTATTTATTAAGCCCTAGGTTACCTTTTCCAAGTGAAAATTTGAAAGTACGGATTTGAAAGTAGAGATCGAACTTTCCATCTTGCTGTTGTCTAGATTCAGTTCGATTTTCCATAGCCTGCAAATTTGAGCGTCCCGGATGTGGAACAAAAATTTGATTGTATTTGAAAGGTGTTGATATTGTATTCACAGGAATTCTACAAACGTTTCTTACCAGCTATTACTTAGATACATCTGAAAGACTCCGAATGTTTCTTTATAACCATGACTAAGATTGTGTGTTTTGTTTTTAGGACAAGAGATTCAGTCCGATACCACCTAAAGGTGAATCTTCTCAGCGAAGTTCAAAAGCTTAGCTAAGCTTGGTAGAAGATCTCACCTGAGCTTATTCAAGAAACTCTTATCCAAGAAATTACGAAAGGATAAACATAAACGTACTTACTCGCTCATCGAGAGAGCTGTGTTGGATAATCTTAGTGAATATACCCAAGTTTAGTTTAGTTTTTCTAATTTCGTCATAGATTTTCCATGTTTATTCTATTCGTGACAAAAACTGTTACAAAATGGTTGGACATACAAAAAAAGAGGGCTACAACAAGAGAGGAAATGTAGTGAAGGATTCATCCCCGGAGACCCAGGGGCAGTTAGAGGGGGCGGGGCAAAGTCTAAACGGGCGAGAAAAAAATTCGGGCAAAGAAAAGTCAAGAATTCTTCGCACGAAATTTTTTCTCGCCCGTTTAGACTTTTCCCCGTCCCCACTAACTGCCCCTGGGTCTCCGATGCGAAGGATTTACATTTGGCAAATAACGTAACCCTTGAACTGGTGAAGATTATTGTATGGTCCTTTTGAGATGAAGGGCATAGTTAAACATTTAAATATGTGTCCTCAGTTTTGTTAATTAATATTCAATAGTTTTTGCGATTGTGCTTACAATTTTATTTTTTGAGTTGGGGACAGAAGGTCAAACATTAAGTCAAGTAAGTCAAAGTTTAGATTTCCAAGCACATAATAAGTGAGTACACATTTTATCGCTTTTAACTATCGCATGTTTTAAATTTACATATATACGCTTATTTCAATCACTTTCTTTTAACTTGAAAATGACCTCAGAGGGGTCAAAATGTCGTTTGTTTTTATCGTCAAATAAGTGAGTACCCGGGAAAAATGATTTCAGGAAAGTAAGTATGTACTTCATCCGACTCACAAAGAAGTTACCCGGACTAAACTATGATATTCCCCAACTTTTTTTTGACCTTTTAAATTTCTGTACGTGAGCCAAGACAGTGGGAAACAACGAAATTGTTTTTTACGTAGTCAGAACTTTTTGACAATTCAAGAATCGATTATCTTGAGGCATTGTTTCTTCTCTGTTATGGATGTTGCGTTAGCATGTAATAAAATAGTTAAATCTTTATAAACTGAAGTGTTCTCTTTCTTCACTAAAGTAGTATGAACATTGCTCTGAAAGCATTATGGCGTGGACACATGCGGTTTCTCCCACACGAGTCTCCACATCATTGACAACATAACATGAACTTACGAGGAATTCCATGAGCGAACTGTTTGTGACATTGCCAGTTATATTCTCTCACCGAATGAACTGCCTTAAGACGGTTTGACGTTTTAGATCAAACTTTTTGAGCGTTTGTTATAGCCTTGTTGAACATTCTCGGAGTAAGTGAGAGAATTGTGAGATATGGGAGAGTACATATGGGCGAAAACAAAAAGTTACGCCACTGGGGAAAATATGCCTGGATCTCTTGATATCACCAGGATAGAGGGTTGTGGGGTGGGGCTGGGAAGTCAAGATTCCGTTTCAAGCAAGAATTTAATAGACCATTTTACAGTTGTCTGCTCAGTGACCTGGCTTTTGTATGGCAGCGAGGCTAGCGTTGACCTTGTTTTGATACAGACCTCACTGCTTTTGCTGTGTAAAACAAGTTGTTCTGATGCTAACTAGGTGCATTTACATGACAAAAGCAGTGAGGTCTGTATCAAAACAAGGTCAACTCTAGCCCCGCTGCCATACAAAGGCCAGGTCACTGAGCAGACAACTGTAAAATGGTCTATTGAACGAAATTCACGTGTCACGTATACTTTTAACTATAAATTAGTTCATAAATTCATAAATTACGTTTGTCTTTTATCTGTTAGTTACTTTGCTGTACCCAGGTCTTTTCGACACTTAACCAAGAGGCAAAGACCGGTTGCATCCGCGTTTTAATGAATAAATCTCGTTACGACAGCAAAAAGCATTAAAATTTGTTCTTCGATTCTATACATTTATTGCCATGATTGCGATGTACAAAATTGCTCGATTGCAGATAGTTTATAAATTGGAATACATTATAGCGCATACAAAGTCTCTGACTGAATCTCAATTGAAATTAAGTAACAAATTATATTAACTCTGCATAAATACATGTTCAAAATCCATCACAACAGTCGATTGTTAACCGTTGCTTAAGGTCTTGATTTTCACTGATTCATTCTTTTAATGTGTCCTTGTTTGATGGTAGAGAGCCCTATCTTCTTTGTACAAGATAAGAAGCCTACATGGCTCTCGCATGGCAAGAACAGTGCCAAGATGAGAGGAACCTGGGTTCTAACAATACCAAATTTGGTCAAAACCCAAATCAGGCTTTGTTGCTTGGCTTGTTGTTGCCAGTCTTCATCTTGAAAGAAATGTCTTAAGTTCAATTCTCTAAATGTTTATCATACATTTGATCGCCAGCATTACTACTTTTGCGTGTACAGCAATGCTGATTGCATCAAAATAATTGCTAAATTGATCAATACATTAAAAAGTGGTGAAGGTAGCTAGGTTGTGCAATAGACCAACAGATGACACCAAACGGACACGACGCTGGCCGATGTGGAGTTGCAAAGAAATCACAGAGAAAAAAAAAAGATATATATATATAACTCCAAGGCTCTATGACACGATGGAGGCATGGGAGTATCACACACACTAAAATGGATTTACCTTGGCCAAAAGTAAACTGTACTTACTAAATACCTCGAAAATTGTCGAACCAAGGGTTGTGTTGTGATGAAGTGCAGTCTGAAGTGAATTTGATTTTGCAGTCACTTGACATGTATAAACATACATTCATTGGATTTCAATGGCTTAACGCCGCATTACTCCTTTAAAACTTACCGACTTAGAAAGCAACCCTCACCCCTTTCTAGAATGATCAACCAATAATTTCTACATGTAAATCGGTTTGTGCACTATAACACTATGGCATCTCCTGGACTAATTTGCAGTAAAACCATATGAAATTGACTAGACATGTCAAATGTAATTTTGGGTTGGTATTCCTAAACAAGTTATATATATATTTTTTAATGCACACAAATGTATTTAAGCCCTTTTGGAAACAATTCACATACTAAACGCATTATAAAAAGCCAGCAGTCAACTCAATATTGAACGTTCATCTGAACATAGATTTGAAAATCAAAAATAGACTAATTTTTCATAGAAAAAAACGATAAATTCAGCTTGACAAAAATCATCTCCATTTCGAAATGACAATTAAGGTAGCCACCAAGAGCTGTAGAAGATTGGGTATTGTTAAAGCAGTAGCTATATTGTAACTACACTTTATATGCACGTTTTTCAGAGCAGGACACTTCTCTTTCTTCTTGAGACTTGTTTGGGTGTCAATGTGCGCGCATGTGCCGTTCACGATGCGGAATGCGCCTGCGTCGAAGACTCTGTTACTGATGTGGCAGTTGAAGTTGTAGAAATACGACTGTCGGTACTCATTCCAGTTCTCTATCACCAGCAGATAGAGATTGGTCTTGGGGAGAGCTGAGAGAAAGAAGTTCCCGGATCGACAAGGTCCATCCACTGAGTCAGCAATGATGCCATCGGGCCCTTAAAGGAAGGATTGAGGTCATCTTAATTCAACACTTTAACAGATTATCAAGTTTGATTTCACACAATACTGAAAACCAAACAGCAACACTTAAAAGGAAATGCACCAGATTTTTAATTTCGGCATCAATAGTCACACACTTGCTTTTCATCTACACAGATCCCCTTACATAAGCATAGTATAAAAGTACGCTATGGCAGTTTAGAAATTGTTCAAAAATATTTCCACACGGTTTGTCAATCGCTTTTTTAAGTTTGGTTGACACAAACTATTTTTGATGCCTAGGCGCTTTGAATCTACTAAGAACTACTAAGGACTACTTCTACTCCCCCTCACCCCGTTGAATAGGGTACCAGACCATCGCAGGTCACTCCCTTCCAGTATTTTGTAAGGTCGTCCTAGCAGATCCCCAGTGATCATTTACTACCCAAGGTGTGGAAAAGGTCGCTTGTTGATCATTTGTCTGCTTAGCACGCCCACAGAATTACATAAATCTTACCAAGGACCGAATCGTCCGAAGTGTACCCCACAACGTCTTGAATGCAGCCATACTCGTTCCTAAACGGCGGGATTGGTCCTCTGTTCTTGTAGTAATCATCTTCCTGCTCCGGGGTCTTCACGATACCTTCTAGTGTCACCTACAAGAACAATGTACGGCTCGTCACACAACACAACGATTGAAAACTGCTGTGCGTGACCCCAACCACTTCCATCTATCACTGTCGTCAAAAAAAGCTTCAAAGTTAGGAAATCATGGCAATCAAGGCAACGAGAACCTCGCTAAACTAGACTGCGACCAGTCTCTTTATTTTGCTAGAGTCAAACGCGAATACACGAATGTGAAGCAAAAGAATAACGATCGAGCGGCGAAGTTTGAGGGCGCCAAAAGAAGGAAAGGTTTAGAGACCATGACGGCTTTAAGAGCGCGTACAATGTTTTGGTACAAGTAACAACGTGTCTTAACTATTTCCTGCGCAAAACAGCAACGTGAAGTTATCAAATTCCCTGGTCAAAGTTGAACATGAACCAAGCACAACGGTGCAAAATGCTGAAATGTACCCAACGGAACCTTAACGACATAAATACAGTTGCCACGAAGGGTTTATAGCTTTGTAACTTCAAAGAGTATCTTGAGATCTGGTTCATGTTCTTCATAATACCACCCGCTGGATTTGTCGGTGGTCTCGTTATCAACTCCTCGACCGTTCTGATAAGTGTTGATTATCAACTTAAGGAAAACAAAAGGTTTAAAAACCATAACGGCTTTAGAAGTACGTAAAATGTTTTGATATGTAACAACGTGTCTTAACTATTTCCTGTGCAACAGAGCAACGTGAAGTCATCAAATTCCCTAGTCAAAGTTAAACATGAACCTAGGACAACGGCGTGATATGCTGAAATGTACCCAGCGGAACCTGAACGACACAAATACAGCTGCCACGAATAGTTTAAAGCTTTGTAACCTCAAAGAGTATCTTGAAATCTGGTTCATGTTCTTCATAATACCACCCGCTGGATTTGTCGGTGGTCTCGTTATCAACTCCTCGACCGTTCTGACAAGTGTTGATTATCAACTTACTTTCGGTGCATAGGGAGACACACTGCATATTCCCTGGAAATCAACCCGTTGATTCGGAACAAAGAACTTATGCTTTGTGATCAACAGTTTCATTATGTCGCCCTCTTTTCGTCCCAGGCTCACTCGTTCATATTCCCGCGCGTCTGTAGTGCTAACGCTGAGGAAGTCTGGGTCTGTGACCAAATTGGCCAAATTGTCCACTAAGTAGCATCTGAAAGGAAAATCAAAGTTAGTGCAAACTGTTCCAGATTTTCTACTGATAAGTCGGTATAAAATTTTCGTGAAAAAACACAAGGGTAAGGGACACTTGTACGACTTAAACTAAATATATAACGCAACATCTCGTTTGCAAGAAACCCGAGTAGCATCATGTTTCATGTTTGTTCATACTGTCACTCATTTTCTATCCTGGCCATCGTTACCAGTGATTCCCACTTCCTAACGGGTTCCTGTAATGTATTGAAAACTGTTTTTTGATAATTCAGAAAAGCCTTTTTTCTTTTAATCGAGAAATAGCAATACCTTGTTTGACACAGATGTTCGCCATCAGGGCACGTGTAATTCATTCCACAGGATTTGGCCTCCCCTGAGCTATTGAGAAGCCCGTATACCCGATGATGGAAGTCATTGTACAAGATATCTAGAGCTGTAACTGCCTCCACGCGATCCCCAGCACACAAGGAACGATTTCCAGCGTATACACGACATTTGCCTGAAATACACTGAGCGTGCCTGAAATAGTAAGACGAAAGAGAGAGGAACAGAACTCAATTCAGGTGCTAGTAGTCAGAACGGAGACAGTGATATATTCTTTTTTCACGAGGAAATAACATCTTACCCGCTTAGTAAATTTATTTTTATTGTTTCCAGTTTAAGTCGCTTCCCGAGTAAGTCGGGAAAGTTAACAATAAGGTTCAAATTCTTTTGAAGACCCGAAGGCGATTGCGTCTTTGAATAACTTCAATACACTAATGACACAACGCAACACAATGCGTGACACTCTGGGCGACTGTGTGACGAAGTTAGAGGCAGTGTCGAACATGACACATAATGACACACAGTATGACGTAAAGTGACGCAATGACATGTGTCACTAAGTAGCATGGCGATTATGTGACATAGTGTAACATATCTGTACTGTGACCAAGCGAGACCATGTTATGCAGAACAGTAAGGTATTAAACTTTTATACACGCCATACCTAGTACAAGGGCATCCTCCCAGAAGATTTTCCAGGCTTCCACAACTGATATTGGACGTGACTTTAGGAAGAGCCTGGAAAACAGCTTCTGAAATGGTGATCACTTTTCCAATTCCATTAGCATCCATGTATGCGTTCGACACTGCTGCTTTAGCTGGGTTCACAAGAGCACGATGATACCACGGACGCCTGAAAGGAAAAAATTAAAAAAACAACAACAACAACAAAGTATTAAAATGTCGAGATGATGTGCTCTACGGTTTCCACTCTACACGTTTTTGGCACTTTCATACAGATATCTAGATCCACTTTTTAGCTGGTAACCGCAAATCGCGGACAGTCAGATGACCAATGGTTTGTGGTGTTTTCAAGTGAGTCAGGATTTCTGTACATTTAATGTAACCTCACCTACAAAAGGTTCAGTTACACCAGGGCGCTCTAATGTACCTTCTTGCAACCTGGTTACACTTTGGAAACCTTTAGCTATTAATCAGTGCAAATGAACAAATACTTCGCTTTCGTTTTATGTCACCGTTTGCAAAACGAACGCTGCGATATAGTTGGTGCCGTAGTTTCGGTAATTCAATCTAAATGGACAAGCTACTCTTAAAAACGTCTTACAGTAAAAGCAAACCAACAAAAGATGTAAGAATAGCAAAGACATGCATTCAACTCTTGAGTGATTCTTACTTGGTTGGATCGAAGTTCCTTCGAGAGCGGTGGCCTGGGTAAGAGCGGAAGACGCCACTCCGTGTCCCTATGTACGTCCAGGGTACGTCCTTCAAAATCTCGCTCGAACGATTATTCTTCCAAATGTCCTCTATCAACGACGTGATCTCTACATCAGGTCTATAACAACAAAGCATCAGCAACTAAACATTATGCATCAGTCATTCCAATAACTTCTATTTGCCACCAAAACATGCGCGGATATTTGTCAGAGGTCTTTAACCTGCTGGACAAGCGAACAGTTTCTGAAAGAGAAGATCGAGGGAAACTGTGATCTTCGAGGAGCAGGCGATGATACCCAAGAACAAATCTCACTTGACAATAGACCAATTTCGATATATTAAAATTCAGCCTAACACAATAGACCTCAGAACGAGGCTCTGGGGAATAAACCCCACAAACTCTGTATTTATTCCCCAGAGCCTCGTGCTGAGGTCTGTTGTTTTAGGCTGAATTTCAATATACCGAAATTGGTCTATTTGAAAGCCAAATGGAGCTTACTGTGTTTCTTATCCTTGAAATATTTTACTACCAAGTCTCCAAATTTGTGCCCAAACGATCAAACAAGGAGTAACTCTCTTAAAGTGCAGAAATCGTGCTATCATGTTGAAATTTAACATTTTGTTTGAGGCAGCATCTGACCAAGTGAGTGAAAAAGGCAACTTTTGAAAACTGTGGGATTGCTTAGTGGCGTTACGTGACGAGCATAGACCAGTCGCACGCCAGAATGAATATTTAAGACAAATGGAATTTCATTATTAATTAGGTCACGATTTAAATAACCTTTTCAATAAGAAATCGCTATATGTGTGAACAACAGGGACCGACCATAGACATCGGAGGTTTCCGAAATTTCGGCGACATTTCCATTGTCGGCAAAATCTCGAAAAAATTCGTTTACAAAACAGTGGAACCCCACCTTAGGACCACCTCGTTATTACGACCACTTTATTCTGCTCCAAACAAAAGCTCAGTCAATCATTTTCTTGGTAAAGGAACCTCATCAATACAGCCACCCCATTAATAGGGCTAGATTTTTGTGGCCGTTGGTGACCAGATTAACGGGGTTCCACTGTACTCTTACACAGAGGTGTGGGTAAGAGACTGTTTACCTGACAGAGGTCCGAAATCGCCCTTGAGGGCAACCAATATTATCGCCTTTTCCGTTCAGGAATCGATGCGCCTCAATCGTGATATCACTGTTGTTTTCTCGGAACAGAAAGGTGTTGGGATGGCAGTAGGTCTTCGGGCCCAGCATCACTGTGGAAGCGTTAAACGTCACGGGAAGATCGGGGTAAAAAGACAAATTGTACTGTACATTAAGGTCTGTATACAGGTCACCGAATACCTGGAGTGAGAGATAAAACAGTTATTGACCCCGTGAAAAGTGGTTAATAAAGCTTGAGATAACTACAGATTAAGCGGTCAGAGAATACGAACACTTATTGAATTGTGCAAAACGTTCAGAGAAAACTCCATTTTCACCTCCAAATAACTCATCTGTGTATTTTTTTTCTTACCTGCTTTACTTCAGAGGAGTTGTAAGACTCGATGTTAGCGTAGTAACTAGCAGGGATTTTCGATCCGGGTGGTGGCGATGCTGGTCTGCGGTAATTTTTATCCGAGTCTGCGAGGTTGAAAGCAAACACATACTCGGAGTCTTTGATTGACGTGTAGTAATAAGTGGAAGGTAGCGTGACAAGCATCACGCCATCCTGAAAATCTCCCTTTGGAATGCTCCTGATGGCTTCTTCGATCCTAAGAGAGCCTGTTTCGCCATCCATCATGGCCTTGGCGACCGAGTTGAACTTCACTGGTTTGCCGTTGCGTTGTTCAAGGGTGCTTATTGGAATGAAGATTGGATCATCTACGAGCTGGTAGAAAAACACAACACAACCAGTCAGAATACAACATGCAACTCTAATATGAGTAGCTTTATAGACCA
>Ga0126339_10000432_pt1 | contig 22853 bp, 13 predicted proteins | sample OrbTmetagenome_2_FD_92532 | JGI IMG/M metagenome (GOLD analysis project Ga0126339, IMG submission 92532) | Coral microbial communities from Petempiche,Puerto Morelos, Mexico - Orbicella T R C metagenome | ecosystem: Host-associated > Invertebrates > Cnidaria > Coral | place: Petempiche,Puerto...
AATCGAATATTTCCTCAGGATAACCCTTCAGTACAAAGTACTGTTATCAACAGGGTCCTGCTAAGAATTAAAAACTAATAAACAAGAATTATTAAGATATATAAAATAAGATACATATTAAAAACCGTTAAAAATACAATAGCAATTACAAGTAATAATCGTCTAAGGCTTTCCTAAATAAAACTCTAGAATTAATGTTTCTTAAACTTAAAGGCAGTAAATTAAAAATCGAGGCACCTAAAAAATAAAAGCTACGGCGTGCAAAATCCAGTCTGACTTATTATGTAGTTATTATGTATTATGCATTATTATGTAGTTAATATTACATAATATATGCTTAATACACATGATTAGTAATTCATATCACATCGCATCATACCGTCTCCTATCCTACACCCCAACTGTGAGACATAGTGTCTTTCTTGTGCTGAGTTGCAAACTGAACTTGACTATATATATATGTTTTTTTCTGTTTGGACAAAAAAAAAATCAGAGACGTTTTTTTATATATGTATATATTTCTGGCTGTAGCAGCGCGCGTTGTTAATTACGGCCTGTCATTAGTGATTCTGTCTTTTCAGATGCGAGCTGTTGACTTCAATCCTTTCTCCTGGGACAGCGACAGCAAGAAGGTAAAATCAAATGTAGTCAGTCTCGATCTCCAAAATGGCAATGGAAAGAAGATTAATGTATCCAACCTTGATAACGACATTGAGATAGTTATTCCGATTTCGAGTCCAGCAACAAACATCAGCAACGCAACTGAACATTATTTCCTAAAGCCGAACCGAATGTTCTTCCACAGTTACTACGCAGAACTAGCAAATGTCCCCGTTTCTATGAGAATCGGTGTGCCGGCAGAAGGTACAGTTATTAAATTATTTGTTAAATTTGGATCAAGACCTACGATGGAAGACTCTGATCACAACTTCACTATACTGTTCACGTCAACATGTAGAAACCAAGTCGATTATCAACAAAATAAATCAACATCCTGCGCACTTGAAGAACGCTCTGTAACAATAGTGCCTTATGAGCCAAGTCTTCTTTATGTCGGTCTGGTGCTTCTAGATGCTAACAATGTCACCGATCATGCTAGAAAAAGACGGTCATGTTTTGGCCATGGCCGCGAAAAACGGTCATGTGTTGGAGTTAAAGAGCCCCCTTCTACAGGAGTCACAAAAGTGAATGTTCCGAAGTATGATCCTTTAACAGATGTCAACCACACGTTTACTATTACCCAATCGAGTTGTTTGTACTGGTCTGAAGACAAAGAAAAGTGGACCTCCGACGGTTGTAAGGTACGTTATATTAATATTGGGAAGTGATGACTCCCTGCATCTTTTCCTTAAATTTCAGGATGTCTTTGCCGCTAAAAGTATGCTTGCACATTAACTAAACAATTTGTTCTCGTTCTGGAAGGTTGCACTTATAAACTAATGCCATGTGATTAGGTAAGACAACTGACACAGCAATCATAATTTGAACTTTTTGCTGAGACTTCGTTAGCATTATTATGTGAAGATCATATCTTTAAACTAGGAGAAAAATGCAAAGATATGGATGATCATTAGTATTACAGAGTTTAAAAGAAATTGAATAAAAAATGGCCATAAATTACAGAATCATAGGGGCGGTTCTGGAGCCACATATAAGCTGGGTGTGCAAAATATACATCGGAGCTATCAATAATTTATATCTATGTATAGCAGGATCGAGTCCAAAAATTGTTCAATCTGATTGCAAATCTTGATAAAATCAGCTCACAATGAAGCCCGGTCTCTCAGTATCGCTGAGGATCTCTTTCTGATCTACCACAGGGATATGTAAATATTACGTTCCTGTATTTCTATCTAATGCTGATGTTAACTGGCTGCCTGGCTCCGCTAGCCCCTATGGTTATTCCAGGCAGCTAGTACTCTAATTTTTACATTTAATATTTTCACTGAAATTGTAATTTTTTCTTTAGTAAGAGTGAGTACAAATAAAGATTGATTATTATTGAAAATACACTTTGCTGACTATGAATGCTTCTGTCGTAGGTTGACCCCAGCTCAAACATCACTCACCTTAAATGCCTTTGCAATCATTTGACATCATTTGGCGGAAACTTCATTCAAGCACCAAATCCTATTGATTTTGACAGGGTTTTCACTGAGTTTACGCGGCTTGGTGAAACTGGTAATATCTCGGTACTTGTGACAATTGCATGCGCTATTCTCCTTTACTTCATAGTGCTAATCTTTGCAAGGAGGGCTGACAAAAGAGACGATAACAAGGTTTGGATAAACTCATATAGCCATTGTCTCTTTTGCATGCTGATAACAAAGAGGTCTGCCTCTGGACATAAAACTATCTTAGTTCTGCGTTTACGATGATAACTGCTTTCTTTTAAAGAAAAGAACATTTTTTCCCCAAAACTTTCTGTTTTCCCCATAATTCTATCCAATTGACCTATCTAAGTCTCTAACGAGCAAAATGTGGGCCAATAAACGATCTTATGCATTTTTGGTTAATATTGTATTACGGCCGCCTGCATTGACATTTAGTACTACAAAGAGCCAAAAACGTCGAATTAACATCTGCACTTAAAACATCCAATTCGTTCCCACTGCCTTTTTTCGTTTCTCTATATACAGGATAAAACCAAAATTGTGCGAAATACCGGGAATACTAGTTCGGAATAGCCGACAGTAAATAACTAAAGGGCACATCCAAGGGGAATTGGTTTTGATTACGAAATAGCGAGGAATTCGAAATAAGCGAATTCGAATTGGCGGGGTCCAACGTGTACATATATGTGATCTCATCCAAGTGAACATGCTTCTCTAGGCTGTAAACAATTCTCTATATGATGCTACATCCAAATTAAAACATGTTTTACTAATTAAAATGAGTATTTCCTGTGGGAAATTATGTTGGCTAAAAGTTATAATGAGCAATTCAAAAGAAAAGTAAAATTTTACTTCCAGTAAAGGAAAGACTTGCTTTTATTTTAGATTAGTCCTCCAAAATGTATAAACGTCGTCGAAAAAGGAACCTACGTTTACGACATGGTTATCAGCACTGGTGTTTGGAAACATTCAGGAACAACAGCTAACGTGTCCGTCAGTATAGAAGGCGAAATAAATGAACAAAAGCTAATTCCACTTAGGAGCAAAGGAGAATCAAGCGAATTATTTGCAAGAGGAAGTATCGACGGGTTTGTTCTGGTCACAAGCCAAACCTTAGGGACTTTAAAAGAAATAACATTAGAGCATGACAATTCAGGAGATAATCCCTCTTGGTTTGTAGAGACGGTTGTCATCAAAGACCGGCAGACAGAGCAAAGGTGGATGTTCTCAATAAATCGATGGCTTGCCGTGGAAAAGGATGATGGAGAAATAGAGGTTACTGTCAACACTAAGAGTACAAATTCCTTTTCAGATCAGGTTCGTTCACGGTTTGGAAGAAAAATTGCCGACAGTCACCTGTGGATGTCAGTGTTTGGTAAAGCATGTAGCAGTTCTTTCACCCGTGTACAAAGAGTCTCGTGTTGTCTTTCACTGTTGTTCAGCGCTATGATTGCTAATGCTATGTTTTATGACCTTGGTGGCAAATCGGATGGAGCTATACAGGTTGGACCATTCAAGTTTTCTGGGAGACAAATCGTCATCGGAGTGCAAAGCGGACTAATAATTGCACCTGTAAACATTTTGATTGTCCTCCTGTTTAAGTCTAGTAAACCAAGAAGGAAAAAGGCCGCCAAATATAAAGACATTGACCAGGCCCAGCAATTTGTGGATGAAATAAGGGACACAGGCTGCATGTTGCCTCATTTCTGTGTATACTTTGGGTGGTTTCTCTGCTTTGTCACAACTATTACGGCTGCAACGTTCACCTTATTTTACAGCTTAATGTGGGGCAAAGAAATTGCCGAGCAATGGCTCGCATCAATTTTGATATCATCTGGTCAGGACATTTTCGTGGTACAGCCAACAAAGATTATGTTCGCTGTTGTTATAGTTTCATTGCTCTTGACAAGAAACAAAGACGCCAGTGAAGATCTAGATGCGGAGCGGGACAGAGCTGATGATTGGAAGACAGAAATTGATTTTCTAAGCGATAATCCTAAAGCCCAATTTAAACGAGATAAGTTGGAGGCGATACGTAAGCGAAGAAAAAAGGAGACTCGGTTGACAATCATGACTAGAGACATAGTCCTTCATTTGATATACATGTTTTTTCTGGCAATCGTATGTTATGGTAACAAGAACGGAAGCCGTTTCCTGATGACAAGGACAATGATAAATCCATTCATGACGTTTGAACTGGTAACTATTCTAATAGTATGGACTGACTGACTGACTGACTGACAGAAAGTCGGACAGATCTAGACCATTCAGACAGACCGACAGACCGACTAACTGACAGACAGACATACTGACCGACGACTGACTATCTAACCTACGTTATATTATTCATTACATAGTACTTAAATACTCCCCATTTACAGAAACAATAAATAATACACAGTATCGATGAGAAAAATCCCTTATCTTTTACTATATCAACATCTGAACTGAAATCGTGGATATCTCCATGGCACCTTTCGACGCTGTCGTTGGCCAGATGTCCCTGTTTAAATGAATACTTTGGCCGCATTTAACATTTCCTGTGCCTTTTTTTCCGACCAGATATATATAACTAATCGTGGATATCCTTGAGTACTTCATAAAAATCACTGAAACAGAGCGTAACGTTTAATCATTTGGTGGTAGAAAAGTTATGAATTTAGCAATTGAATACCTAACTATATGTGTCTCTTTCTCGTTTTTGAGGTAACTGAACCAAACGAACTATGGGGTTGGCTGAGGCAAGAGTTCCTGCCAAACATATACAACCGCGCATGGTACAATGGACTTAAAGAGGAAGCAGATCTGTATATTGAGAATAAGATGTCCATAATGATTGGCATGCCTTCGATGCGACAACTGAGAATAAAGAAAAGTAAGCCCCAAAACATTATTTTTTTTCGTTATAATCCACAGCTCTGTCTCAAAGAAAGCTATATAGATATATTCCTTTAAGAAAAGTTGTTCTTAAGTGGAGCCAAACCAGAGCCTCTTGGATATTTCATTGAGTAACTTTAATGAACACGAAGGAACCTTGCGCCGATCATTTTCTTTAGCATGAAGCGGCTTTCGTTATTACAACACGTTCAATGAATCAATGCATTAGATTAAATCTTACGAAGTATACTTAGTGGCAAGTATGTAGCTCGCTATGCAAACCAAGATGGTCAACTAATAGCTGCGGCTCTAAGCCTTTAACTAATGTTACGGCAACTCTATTAAAAATTGCATACGGTCATAGCACATTTTGAATCAGTGTATGCTTTTTGGAAATAGTCTATATAGTCACAGACAGGCTCGGATACCAGGTGCAGTGGGATTTGACTCGATAAAGCTGATGAAAGTTCTTTTGTGGTTCTTTTCTTGAGTTTCTTGTAAATCGCGACTTCCAGCAAACTCTAGAACTGTTACCATAGTTATTCTTGTACGGCTGAAATGCTGATAGCCATTATAGTAAATAAGTTAACATATATGGTAAATAATTTTATTAGATGGTTTTATTTTTCTTATTACAACCACACGCCCCTTGCAGAAATCAACCTTTTTATTGTATAGTTGACAGGGCAAGCATCCACCATCTCCCTTGTTTGGTATCCTCTAAACGTAATCAGGTATGTGTTTAACATCGTCAATCCATTTGATACTCTGTCTAAATTTTTAACCTTGCTATACGTGACACTTTTTAGGTCCATGCGAAACCCCTCGTCAGATCATTCCAGACTGCTACTACGACTATTCCGCTTCACATGAAGAAACTACATTGCTGAGTCTTCCAGGTTGGAAACCGCTCCCCTTAAATACTTCATGGCCTACAGCTCTACAGATGTGTCCAAAACCATGGCGTTACCAAACAGCCGAGGAGTTAAACAATGGCCCAATAAGGGCTACTTACAGTGCATACGATGGGGGTGGCTACGTTGCCGTCATGGGATATAAAGAAGATACTGCCCTTGGCGTGTCAACCGAGACCCTGGGTCACGGATGGGTTGATCGCCAGACTCGAGCGGTTATTTTAGAGTTCGCAGTCTTCAACGTGAACACAAATTTGATCAGCACCGCTACCTACTTTTACGAGGTGATCGCTACTGGGGCTGCCTACACTACAAAGAGGGTTGATACACTCGAGTTATACAGTACAGAGTCAGGATCTCTGATGTTCTATCTCATTTGCCAGTTTCTATTCATGGCCATGGTGCTTTTCAACTTCATCATGATGTTACTCCACCTTTACCGGCAACGCCTCGGATTTTTCAAGTCCTTTTGGAATATGGTTGACCTCTTTATGATAATCTCATCCGTAGCGTCAGTGGCGTTCTACATGATAAGATCAAAGAGTGTCTTGAATACCATCAAAGCCATCCAAGCTAATCCATATGAAATTATACATTTTCACACGGCCTTAGACTGGGCAAGCTGGGAAAATGCCTCGCTTGCTTTTGCCATTTTTATTGTGACACTTAAGCTTTTGAATCTCATCCGTTTTAACCCTTATGTTATTTTCTTATTTTCATCATTCCGTCAATCCGTGGGCTACCAGCTATCGTACGCTGGTTTCTTCTTGATCGTCTTTAATGCTTTTGTCATATCCGGAATGCAGTTATTCGGTGGCATAGTCCTGCAGTATTCAAGCTACCTCCAGGCAGTCATGTCGCAGTTTGAATTTCTTTTAGGAAAAGCTGTCCCACTTGACGATCTTCGTAATGAAAAGCCCTTTATTGCACCAGCGTTTCTTTTCTTGTTCGTGCTATCTATGACGGTTTTCCTGATGAACATGTTGGTTTCGGTATTAAACGAATCCTACACTGACGCTAAGACACACGCCGAAGAAAGTGCCGAAGAGCTTGAAATGGCACGCTTTATTGGTGAAAGTTTCATGCAGATGTTTCAGGAAAACAGAAAGCGCGCTGAATTCAAGTTATTTTGTGACGATACCACGTTCGTCAATATGTGTCGTTCCGAAGCAGAGCCTTCCTGTTTAAATTCTCAAAGTATCATTCATTGCACGGAGGAAAGGTTGACAAAAATGGATCAACGGATATCTGTTCTTACCCGACGCACGGAAAACATTGAGGTTGACTATATCTCTGAAGAAGCAGAATTTCTAGATCTCGTCAATTTGACGGCTAAGAGTTTCCGTTCAGAATCAAATTAACTGCATCAGTTAAAGAAGCACAAAGAAGAATTTAAAGAGAACAAGGCCTTCGTTCCTGACCGCCCTTTTTACTACATAATAGCATTTAGTATTTACACAACAATTCGGTGGCCAAGTGGTTATCGCACATTCTGTATGCCTCGGAATGAGGAGTCAATTAGAATTTACACTACAGTCTATACAGGTTTGGGGAGGCGCGGTGGCCTCATTGTTAGTCGCCCTTGTTTCCGGATCGAGCGGTTTGCGTTCGAGCACTGGCCTGGGACATTCCGCTGTGTTCTTGGGCAAGACATTTTACTCTCACAGTGCCTCTCTCCACCTAGGTGTAAAAATGGGTACCGGCGAACTTAATGCTGATGGTAACCCTGCGATGAACTAGCATCCCATCCAGGGAGGAGTAGAAATACTCCTAGTCGCTTCATGTTACAGAAACCGGGAAAAGTTCCGGACTGATGGGCCACTTGGCTCGTATGCAGACTTTACCTTTACCTACACACGTTTGGTAAAACTACCACGTATAGGCGATTGGGAAGTTATCAAAGGTCTGAGAAAGTTTTCCAGGCCAATGTTAATTTATCTGCAGTCAAAAATAATACTGATAAATACAAAAAAAGCAGCAGAACGGGTGGCTTTCATTATTTCGACCACCATTTAAGATATTTCACTATATCTCAAATCCTTAATTGTAAGCCAGTAAAATCAGCGCGGCCAGATTGTTTATTTTTAAGCTGTCCGCAGGACATTCACGATCCACTAATATTACTGATTAAAGCCTTCGCAGAGCCGAGTTATAATAAAAATGTATATGTATTTATGATGTAATTTAATTTCTCTGAAATAACAGATGACAACACTTTGAGCTTAGAATGATCGAAATACTTCTGCAATGTGATTGTACCTTTGGAAAATTGGAAATTTTGTTCTTCCACTTGTGTAAACGTTATTCCACATTTTGGAAATTTCTGAAATTTCTGAATAAAGAATTTGATAACGTAACAAGTTGCACTTATCAAAAATTTCTCTTTAAAAGAAAATTGTTGCGCGCTTACTCAGAGTAATGTTTTGGATTCCAGGAATGGGAACTTTAATATTAAAATTGGTCGTTCAAACATAGAGCTTTTGCGCTTGAACAAAATGAAGAGTGAAAAGTGCTTTTATGCCTTATTTTCGTACGCCATCATGCACCTTTTTTGGCTAATATTCCGGTAGCTAAAACATGCAATGAATTTTGTTTGAATTGCGGTTCTATCACAATCCTAACAACGTTTCACTTTTGCATTCAGCTAGAGTTATCTTAGTTTCTCGCTGGAAAGCTTTGTGGTTGCCGCACCGATCATCAAAATGTAATTCTACTTTAACTCACACCATTACGATTAAGTTAAAAGAAAACTGGAAACTTTTCGTCGTTGCTTTCTGGCGGCCCTTCTTACAAATGCATCCTCAACTCAACCGGAAGTTTCCCAGGAAATATTCTCTGAAGACCATGTAAATGATCATGAAAATAAAACTCCACCAGTTGCGTGCAACTATAAATGCGAAAAGAAGCAAATTTTGCCCTGAAATTGGTATATCCAATTCCTAAGACAAAGCACGTAATATCTTTGTCTATTGGCTAATGCTGCAGTAAGACTTTTCCCAAGCTTTCCTCCTTCGCGGGCAGGACGTATTTTGTCTTTGAAAGTGATTTCTCGACCTTTCCTGATGATAGAAAACTATGTCGAATTTTGTAACTACACACTTCTCTGGTTTGGTTTTGTGACCCCTTTTTCAAAGTGTGCCGCATTTTTCTCTGTCTGACTCTTTTTTCAAGTTTGCCGCGAGCTTTTAGGTTTGAGCAAGTTTTCCAAGTCTGACACACTTTTGTAAGTGTGACCCATTTTTTCAAGTGTGACCGCTTTTACCAAGTGTGACATATTTTTTCCAAGTTTGACCCATTTTTCCAAGTGTGACCCTTTTTCCTAAGTATGACCCATTTTTTTAAAGTGTGACCCATTTTTTCAAGTGGCACCCTTTTGTTCAAGTCTGCTACCCTTTTTCCAAAGTGTGAACCACTTTTCTAAGTGTGATAATTTTTTTTTAAATGTGACCCATTTTTTAAAGTGTGACCCCTTTTTCTACGTGTGACCCTCTTTTCTAAGTGTGACCCATGTTTGCAAGTGTGACCCTTTTTTTCAAGTGTGACCCATTTTTCCAAGTTTGACCCATTTTTCCAAGTGTGACCCTCTTTTTCAAATGTCACTCGTTGTTCCAAGAGTGACCCTTTTTTCGAAGTGTGGCCCACGTTTCCAAGTTTGACCTATATTTCCTAGTGTTACCCATTTTTCTGACACTTTTTTTCAAGTGTGACCCATTTTTACAAGTGACTCTTTTTCCAAGTGTGACCCGTGTTTACGGGTGTGAGCCATTTTTCAAAATGTGGCTAACTTTTCTAAGTGTGACCCATTTTTTCTAGTTTCACTCTTTTTTCCACGTGTGACACTATTTTCAAATGTGACACTTTTTCCAACTGTGACCTATTTTTCCAAGTGTAAATCTTTTTCCCAATTGTGACCCGCTTCTCCAAGCGTGATCCTTTTTTCAAAGTGTGACCCATTTTTTCCAAGCGTGATTCATTTTTCTAAGCTTAACCCACCTTTCTAAGTGTGACTCATTTCTCCAAGTGTGACTCTTTTTTCCAAGTAGGACCCATTTTACCAAGCGTCAACAATTTTTCAGACTTTGACCCTTTTTTCAAGTGCTATTCCCATTTTTTCAAGTGTGACCCATTTTTCCAATTGTGACACATTTTTCCAAGTGAGACCCTTTTTTCCAAGTGTGACCCATTTTTTTCAATTGTGAGCCCTACTAACCTTACCAAAGTGTGACTTATTTTTTCAAATCTGACCCATTTTTTTACGTTTTTCCAAATTTGACCCATGACGGGACGCACGGGGCTTCTACTGTAAGTACCGCAGAGAAATGGTAGGAAATTCTCCTAGCATTCCTTATATACTCTCACTAGGGTTCTTCGTCTTGCGGCCAGTGAAGCGTCATAATCTGTTTTAGTGACATGTCGATGATATGAAATGAAAAATAAACCAGAAAGGGCCGATGGAACATGGGAGAAGCTTTAAAATGAAGTCACAATATTAATAGTGCTTCAAAATTAAATAGTGCGTTGGAGTCATTCCCGATGCTTTCAAATGATGGCGGACTCCACTGACGCCAATAATCTGGAACAAAACAAGGTCATTATATATGGGATCACGTCTAAACACATGTGAACAAAGACTTGGGCAGGAAAAAAACGTGAGCGGACAAAACCGGGGAATGCCGATAAATCAAGTAATCCCGCAATGATGAGCGAATTACACAACATTAACCTTCTTCTCCTTCTCCCCCTGAACCAAGTTTAGATCTACGAACTGAACTTAAAGCTACCAAAGTGCCTACGAATGGATGTTGATGTCTTGTTTACTCAATGAAAGCCATCACAATAAACTCTGAGCTTGCATTTCTTGCATCGAGATGCTTGTCCGGGCGTAAAGGAGCGTTTGATTAATCAATCTATATCAGATCTTAAGGAATAAAACCCAGATGATCTGGAATACTTGTCTGAGTATGTCGTTGGCAGTAGAAGCCACGTGCAGTATTATCATGCTCGGCAATTGAAGTTATTGTGTAGAAAATATCGCACAATTACACAGCCGAGGGCAAAAAAAAAAAGCGCGAGGAGAAACTTAGCACATGGAGCTAAGATAGATTGTCAGTGCTTTATGTGACCATGCACGGCTACCAATGGTTTGGCCAATCGCTTGGCCAATGGCTCGTACACGCAACAAATCGTAAAAGTCCGTAAGTAACGACCTCCGAAAGAGGTGAGCCCACCCCCCATCCCCTGAAAATAGATGAACCAAGGTTTAGAATTGTAATTATTTTTCCAATCAATAACCTGAATAACGTACGATAAACTGATGACGATTCAACTAGGAAAGGTATAGCTTATTCCAGGAGGCGTCATGAAACGCCCTGGTAAAATAAATCCCGCAAAATTTTCATCAAGTAACAAGAAGGTACTAACAGGACCTTTTCTTCAAATTGAAATTACTAAAATTGACAACTTTACATCATTTTTAACAGGAACGCTTAAAAAGAGCGTTTAATCATCTTGAAATTAAAAACTCGACCAGAGCAGTTAAATATTTATAAAGCAGACTAACCTAGCAGTGCATCATGAACAGTAAAAATAGTCTAAAGTATCTTACATCACGGTCTAAATATAAAGTGACCACCCATGTGCCAGCAACATAAATTTGAACTGGAACGAAGAATTTCTGAACGATTTATAAGAACTTAGTGCTTTTACGAATTACACCCACAGCCTTCGAGGAACACAGCCCTGTTCTCATAGAATTTAACCAAAAAAACACCGGGAAGAGATACTTACAGTAGAAGTCATTTGCGTCCCCTCATTAGATGAGAGATTCGTGACCATATCAACTTTCTTTTCTCTCGTAAGTTCTCGCGCGGTCAGAGATGCGCCACACTCCCGTGTTAGGTGAAGGGATCCCAACCAAAGATTACCTAACTTTTTAAAGATGCTACTTTTACCCCTCCCCCAAATCTACACACGTGTATTTCCCTTAAGGAAAAATATCGATTTGAACAGTGATTGAGTTGGAGAATTTCGCCCATATCAACTTTCTTTTCTCTCGTAAGTTCTCGCGCCTTTAGAGATGCGCCACACTCGCAATCTAGGTGCGGGGATCCCAAGCAATGCTTACCTAACTTTTTAAAGATGCTACTTTTAGCCCTCCCCCAAATCTACACACGTGTGTTTTACTTGTAGAAGTCTATCAAATTGGACAGTGTTTGGGTTGGAGATTCTCGCCCATATCAACTTTCTTTTCTCTTGTAAGTTCTCGCGCGTTTAGAGATGCGCCACACTCGCGTTTTAGGTGTAGGGATCCCAACCAATGCTTACCTAACTTTTTAAAGATGCTACTTTTGGCCCTCCCCAAAATCTACACACTTGTATTTAACTTGTGGAAGTCTATCGATTTCGACAGTGCTTGGTTGAGAGATCCTCGCCCATATCAACTTTCTTTTCTTTAGTAAGTTTTCGCGAGTTTAGAGATGCGCCACACTCGCAGTTTTAGTGTTGAGATCTCAAAGTATGCTTACTGAACTTTTTAAAGATGCTAGATTTGGCCCTTCTCAAATCTACACACCTGTATTTCACTTGCGAAACTCTATAGCTTTGAACAGTGTTTGGGTTGGAGATTCTCGCCCATTTATATTTTTTTCTCTCTTGCGTGTTTTCGCACGTTAAGAGATGCGCACACTCGCGATTTCGGTCATGGCCTCTCAAACTATGCTTACTGGACTTTTTAAAGATGCTAGATTTGGCCCTTCTCAAATCTACACACCTGTATTTCACTTGTGAAAGTCTATCGACTTGGACAGTGTTTGCGTTGGAGATTCTCGTGCGAATCAACTTTCTTTTCTTTCGTAAGTTCTCGCGCGTTTAGAGATGCGCCACGCTCGCGGTTTGGTCTCGGCATCTCAAACTACGCTTACTGGACTTTTTAAAGATGCTAGATTAGGCCCTTTCTCAAATCTACACACGTGTATTTCACTTGTGGTAGTTTGTCGCCTTGGACAATGCTTGGGTTGGAGATTCTCGCTGATTTATATTTTTCTCTCTCGCGTGTTTTCGCCCGTTTAGTGATGCGCCACACTCGTAATATCGGTGTCTGCATCTCAAACTATGCTTACTGGACTTTTGAAAGATGCTAGATTTGGCCATTTGTCAAATCTACACACGTGTAATTCACTTGTGGAAGTCTATTGATTTCGAGAGTGTTTGGGTTGGAGATTCTCGCCCATATCAACTTTCTTTTCTCTCGTAAGTTTTCGCGCCTTTAGAGATGCGCCACACTCGCGTTTTAGCTGCGGGGATCCCAACCAATGCTTACCTAACTTTTTAAAGACGGTAATCTTAGCCCTCCCCGAAATCTACACACGTGTATTTCACTTGTAGAAGTCTATCGATTTGGGTAGATGCTAGATTTGGCCCCTTCTCAAATCTACACACTTGTATTTCACTTGTAGTAGTCTGTCGCTTTGGACAATGCTTGGGTTGAAGATTCTTGCCCATTTATATCTTTTTTTCACTCGCGTGTTTTCGCGCGTTTACCAATACAGCAAAATCGCGTTTTTGGTGTGGGGATCCCAAACTATGCTTACAGGGCTCTTTAAAAATGCTAATTTTTGCCCTCTCCAAATCTACACAAACGTATGACACTTGTGGAAGTCTATCGATTTGGACAGTGTTGAAGATTCTCGCCCATATCAACTTTCTTTTCTCTCGTAAGTTCTCGTGCGTTTAGGAATGCGCCGCACTCGCGTTTTAGGTGCGGGGATCCCAACCAATGCTAACCTAACTTTTTAAAGATGCTACCTTTAGCCCTCTGCCAAATCTACACGTGTATTTTAACTTGTGAAAGTTTATCCATTTGGACAGTGCTCAAAGTCACCAAGTCATGGCTACAAAGGCGTGATTTTGACTAACTTTGGGTCGATTTTTAGGATTTTGGCCGATATTTCCGAGTCCCAAGGACTCTAAACTAACTCGAGAAGACTTTGGTTTTTAGTGAAATGGACAAAGAAAAAATTTTAGAACGCTTGGCTATGAGCAGTCTGGCCGAAATGTAGCCACTAAGTGACTAGAAAGACGCTGAGACTGGGCTACGCGAGGCGCGATTTTGGCCAACTTTGGGTCGATTTCCAGGAGCTTGGGCGATATTTCCGAGTCCCAGGGGCTCTAAAGTAATTTGAAAAAACTTTGGTTTTTGAGTAAAATGAACAGAGGAAAAATTTTTAAACGCTTGGTTATGAGCAGTCTGGCCCAAATATTGCCACTTAGTTAGAGCCACTTAGTGACTAAAAAGTCGCCGAAACCGAGCTACGCGCAGCGTAATTTTGACCAACTTTGGGTCGATTTCCAGGATCTTGGTCGATATTTTCGAGTACCAGGGACTCTAAACTAATTCGAGGAAATTTTGGTTTTCAGTGGAATGGACAGAGGAAAAATTTTTGAACGCTTGGTTATAAGCAGTCTTGTTGAAATATGGCCACTTATTAACTGGAGAGTCGTCGAGACTGGGCTACGCGCAGCATGGTTTGGACCATCTTTAGGTCGATTTCCAGGAATTTAGCCAGGCGAAATTTCCGAGTACCAAGGACTCTAAACTAACTCGAGAAGACTTTGGTTTTCAGTGAAATGGTTAAAGGAAAAAATTTTTAAGGCTTCGTTATAAGCAGTCCGGGCGAAATATAGTCTCTCTTTAACTCACTTAGCGACTAGAAAGTCGCCGAGACCGGGCCACGCGCAGCGTAATTTTGAGCAACTTTAGGTCGATTTCCAGGAACTCATGCGATATTTTTTAGTCTCAGGGACTCTAAACTAAGTGGAAAAGGCCTTGGTTTTCAGTGAATTGGACAGAGGAAAAATTGTGTACGCTTGGTTATTAGCAGTCTTGCTGAAATATAGCCACTTAGAGACTAAAATGTCGCCGAGACCGGACTATGCGCAGCGTGATTTTGACTAACTTTGGGTCGATTTCCAAAAACCTGGGCGATATTTCCGAGTCCCAGGGACTCTAAACTAATTTGCGAAGACTTAAGTTTTAAATGAATTGGACAGAGGAAAAATTTTTAAACGCTTGGCTATGAGCAGTCTAACCAAAATATGGCCATATAGTGACTAGAAATTCGCCGTGACCGGCTACGCGCTGCGTGATTTTAACCAACTTTGGGTCGACTTCCATGAACTTGGGTGATATTTCCGAGTCCCAGGGACTCTAGACTAATTAGAGAAGACTTTTTTTTTTAGTGAAAGAGATCGAGGAAAAATCTTTAAACGTTTGGTTATGAGCAGTCTGGCCGAAAAATAGCTCCTCCTTAACTCACTTAGTCTCTAGGAAGTCGCCGAAACCGGGCTACGCGCAGCGTGATTTTGACCAACTTTAGGTCGATTTTTAGAAACTTGAGCGATATTTTCGAGTCCCAGGGACTCTAGACGAACTCGAGAAGAGTTTGGTTTTCAGTGAAATGGAGGAGGAAAAATTTTTTAACGCTTGGCTATAAGCAGTCTGGCCGAAATATAGCCACTTAGTGACTAGAAAGTCGCCGAGACTGGGCTCCGCGCAGCGTGATTGTGACCAACTTTGGGTCGATTTCCAGGATCTTGGGCGATATTTCCGAGTCCCAGGGACTCTAAACTAATTCGAAAATACTTTGGTTTTCAGTGAAATGGACAGAAGAAAAATTTTCAAACGCTTGGTTATGAATGCTCATAACCAAGCGTTCAAAAATTTTTCCTTTGTCCATTTTACAGAAAAACAAAGTCTTCTCGAATAAGTTTCGAGTCCCCGGGACTCGGAAATATTGCCAGAGTTCCTTGAAATCGACCTAATGTTGGTCAAAATCACGCAACGCGTAGCTCGTTCTCGGCGACTTTCTAGTGAATAAATGGGTTACAGAGGGCCTATATTTCCGTCACACTGCTAATAATCAAGCGCTTAGAGATATTTCTTCTGTCCCTTTCACTGAAAACCAAAGTCTTGTCAAATTAGTTTAAAGTCCCTAGAACTTGGAATTATTGTCCAAGTTCCTGGAAATCGACCCAAAGTTGGTCTTGGCGACTTTGAAAACTGTTTAAACAGATAGACTTCCACAAGTGAAATACACGTGTGTAGATTTGGGGAAGGGCCAAAACTAGCATTTTAAAGACCCCCGTAAGCATAAGTTGGGATCCTCACACCAAAAACTCGAAATTTCGCATTGCTAAACGCGCAAAAACACGCGAGTGAAAACAAGATATAAATGGGCGAAAATCTTTAACCCAGGCATTGTCCAAAGCGACAGACTTCCACAAGTGAAATACACGTGTGTAGATTTGAGATAGGGCCAAATCTAGCATCTTTAAAAAGTCAAGTAAGCATAGTTTAAGATCCCGACACCAGAACCGCGAGTGTGGCGCATCGCTCAGCTCAGCTCTTACTAGGGAAAAGAAAGTTGTTATAAACGAGAATCTCTTACCCAAGAACTGTCCAAATCAATAGATTTCTACAAGTGAAACACACGTGTGTAGATTTGGGGGAGGGCTAGAGGTAGCATTTTTAGAAAGTTAGGTAAGCATTGGTTGGGATCCCTACACCTAAAACGCGAGTGTGGCGCATCTCTAAACGCGCGAGAACTTACAAGAGAAAAGAAAGTAGATATGGGCGAGAATCTCCAACCTAAAGACTTTCCAAATCGATAGACTTCCACAAGTGAAATACACGTGTTTAGATTTGAGAAAGGGCCAAATCTAGCATCTTAAAAACAGTTGACTACGCGTAGTTTGAGATGCCGACACCGAAATCGCGAGTGTGGCTCATCTCTGAACACGCGAAAACGCGCAAGAGAAAAAACTATAAATGGCGAGAATCTCCAACCCAAGCATTGTCCAAAGCTGCAGACTACCTCAAGTGAAATAAAAGTGTGTAGATTTCTAGGATGGCTAAAAGTAACATTTTAAAAGGTTATATAATCATTGGTTGGGATTCCCTCACCTAATACGCAAATGTGGCGCATCTCTAAATGTACGAAAACTTACGAGATAAACTTCCAGAAGTGAAATACACTTGTGTAGATTTCGGAGGAGGCCAAAAGTAGCATCCTTAAAACGTTAGATAAGCATTGGTTGGGATCCCCGCAGCTAAATCGCGAGTGTGGCGCATCTCTAAACGCGTGAGAACTTACGAGAGAAAAGAAAGTTGATATGGGCGAGAATCTCCAACCCAAACACTGTCCAAATCGATAGACTTCCACAAGTGAAATAAATGTATGCAGATTTAAGAAAGAGCATCTTCGAAAAGTCCAGCTGTAAGCATAGTTTGAAATCCCTACACCAAAGCAAGTGAAATACACGCGTGTACATTTGAGAAAGGGCCAAATCTACTATCTTTAAAAAGTCCAGTAACCATACTTTGAGATCCCGCCACCAAAACTGCGAGTGTGGCGCATCTCCAAACGCGCGAGAAAGTAGTAGAAAAAAGAAACTTTATGTCGGCAAGAATCTCTCACCAAAGTACTGTCCAAATCGATAGACTTTCACAAGTGAAATACACGTGTGTGGATTTGGCAGAGGGCTAAACATAGCATTTTAAAACGTTAGCTAGCATTGTTTAGGATCCCCGTACATTAAACGGGAGTGTGGCCCATCTCTAAACGCACAAGAACTTACGAGAGAAAAGAAAGTTGATATGGGCAAGAATATCCAACCTAAACACTGTCCAAAACGATAGACTTCACCAAGTAAAATGCAAGAGTGTAAATATAAGAGTGGGCTAAAAGTAACATATTTAAAAAGTTAGGTAACCATTGTTGGCATCCCTGCGCCTAAAGCGCAAGTGTGGCGCATCTCTAAAGGCGCGAGAACTTACAAGAGAAAAGAAAGTTGATATGGGCAAGAATCTCCAACCCAAACACTGTCTAAATCGACAGACTTCAACAAGTGAAATACACGTGTGTAGATTTTAGAAAAAGGCCAAGACTAGAAACTTTAAAAAGTCCAGGAAGGATAGTTTGAGATGGTGACACCGAAACCGAGAGTGTGGCGCATCTCTGAAAGCGCGAAAACACACGAGAGAAAAAAATATAAATAGGCGAGAATCTTCAACCCAAGCATTGTCCAAAGCGACAGACTTCCACAAGGGAAATACACGTTTGTAGATTTGAGAAAGGGCCAAATCTAGCATCCTTAAAAAATCCAATAAGCGTAGTTTGAGATGCCTCACTAAAACCGCGAGCGTGGCGCATCTCTAAACGCACGAGTACTCTCCAGAGAAAAGAAAGTTGATATTGGCGAGAATCCCTTAACCAAGCACTGTTCAAATCGATAGACTTCCACGAGTGAAATACACGTGTAGATTTGGGGAGGGATATAGGTAGCATCTTTAAAAAGCATTGGTTGGAATCCCTGCACCTAAAACGCGAGTGTGGTGTATCTCTAAACGCGCGAAAACTTACAATCGAAAAAAAGTTGATATGGGCGAGAATCTCCAGCCCAAACACTGTCTAAATCGATAAACTTCAACAAGTGAAAAAACACGTTTGTAGATTTGAGAAAGGGTTAAATCTAGCATCTTCAAAAAGTCCAGTAGGCATAGTTTGAGATGCCGACACTGAAATCAAAACAGGGGCGCACCTCTAAACGGGCGAACACACGCGAGAGAAAAAAAAAAATTACATAGGGGAGAATCTTCAACCCAAGCATTGTTCAAAGCGACAGACTACAACAAGTGAAATACACGTGTGTACATTTGAGAAAGGGCCAAATCTAGCATCTTTTAAAAAGTCCAGTAAGCATAGCTTGAGATCCCGACATCAAAACCGCGGATGTGAAGCATCTCTAAATGCGCGAGAACTTACTACAGAAAAGAAAGTTGATACTGGCGAGAATCCTTTGCCCAAGCATTATTCATTTCAATAGAGTTAGACTTCCACAGGTGAAATACACGTGTGTAGATTTGGGAGAGGGCTAAAAGTGGCATCTTTAAAAAGTTAGGTAAGCATTGGTTGGGATCCCCGCGCCTAAAACGCGAGTGTGGCGCATCTCTAATTACGCTAGATCTTACTAAACAAAAGAAAGTTGATATCGGCGAAAATCTCTCATCCAAGCACGATCCAAATTGATAGACTTCCAGAAGTGAAATACACGTATGTAGATTTGGGGGAGGGCTATAAGTACATCTTAAAAAAGTTTGGTAAGCATTGGTTGGGATCCCCGCGCCTAAAACGCAAGTGTGGCGTATCTCTAAACGCGCGAGAACTTACGAGAGAAAAGAAAGTTGATATGAGCGAGAATCTCCAACCCAAGCACTGTCTAGATCGATAGACTTCAACAAGTGAAATACACGTGTGTTGATTTTAGAAAAGGCGAAATCTAGCATCTTTAAAAAGCCCAGTAAGATTAGTTTGAGATGCTGACACCGAAATCGAGTGTGTGGCGCATCTCTCAACGCGCAAAAACACGCGAGAGAAAAAAAAACATTAAAATAGGCCAGAATCTTTAACCCAAGCATTGTCCAAAGCGAGAGACTACCACAAGTAAAATACACGTATGTAGATTTGAGAAAGGGCCAACATCTTTAAAAAGTCCAATAGGCATAGTTTGAAATGCCGAGACCAAAACCGCGAGAGTGGCGCATCTTTAAACGCGCGAGAATTTACTAGCGAAAAAAAACTTGATACAGACGACAATCATTCACCCAGCCACTTTCGAAATCGTTAGATTTCCACAAGTGAAATAAACGTGTGTACATTTGGGGGAGGGCTAAAAGTAGCATTTTTAAAAAGTTAGGTAAGCATTGGTTGGGGTCCCCGCACCTAAAACGCGAGTGTGGTGAATCTCTAAACGTGCGAAAACTTACGACAGAAAAAAAAAGTTGATATGGGCGAGAATCTCCGACTCAAGCACTGTCCAAATCGATAGACTTCCACAAGTAAAACACACGTGTGTAGATTTGGAGAAGGGCTAAAATTAGCATCTTTAAAAAGCTAGGTAAGCATTGGTTGGGATCCCCACACCTAAAACGCAAGTGTTGCGCACCTCTAAACGTTCGAAGACTTACGAGAGAACAGAAAGTTAATATGGGCGAGAATCTTCAACCCAAACACTATCCGAATCGCTAGACGTCCACGAGTTAAATACACGTGTCTAGATTTGAGAAAGGGCCAAATCTAGCATCTTCAAAAAGTCCACTAAGCATAGTTTGAGATGCCGACACCGAAATCGCGAGTGTGGCGCATCTCTAAATGCCCGAAAACACGCGAGAGACAAAAATATAAATGGGCGAGAATCTCCAACATTGTTCAAAGCCACAGACTTCCACAAGTGAAATACACCTGTGTAGGTTGAGTAAGTCCAGTAAGCATAGTTTGAGATCCAGACACCAAAACCGCGAGTGTGGGGCATCTCTAAACGCGCGAGAACTTACGAGAGAAAAGAAAGTTGATATGGGCGAGAATATCCAACCCAGACACTCTCAAAATCGATGGACTTCCCAAAATAAATACACGTGGGTAGATTTGGGGAGGGCTGAAAATTGCATATTTAGAGAGTTAGCTAAGCACTGGTTGCGATCCCCGCACTTAAAAGGTGAGTGTGGTGAAAACACGCGAGAGAAAAAAATATAAATAGGCAAGAATCTTCATCCCAAGCATTCTTCAAAGCGACAGACTTCGACAAGTGAAATACGCGTGTGTAGATTTGGTTGAGGGCCAAATCTAACATTTTTAAGGAGCCCCGTAAGCATACTTTGGGATCCCCACACCAAAAACGCGAGTGTGCCGCGTCGATAAACGCGCGAGAACTTACAAGAGAAAAGAAATTTGATATGGGCGAGAATCTCTTACCCGAGCATTGTCCAAATCGCAAGACCCCCACAAAAAGAAAATACACGTGTGTAAATTTAAGAGAGGGCCAAAAATAGCATCTTAAAAAGCCCAGTCGGCATAGTTTAAGATCCCGACACCAAAAGTTCGAGTGTGTCGCAAAGCTAAACGCGCGAGAAAAGACAAGGGACAAGTAAATTGACATGGTTAAAATAAATCTACGAAAACACTGTTCAAATCGATAGACTTACACAGTTAAATACACCTTGGAGACTTTGAACAGGGCTAAAACTAGCATCTTTAAAAAGGGAGGTAAGCAAAGTTTGGGATCCCCACATCTAAAACGCGAGTGTGCCGCCTCGCTTGACGTGCGAGAACACGCGGGAGAAAAGAAAATGAACAGGGGAAAGAATATCTAACCCAAGCACTGTCCAAATCGATAGACTTTCACAATTGAAATACACTTGTGTATATTTAGGAGAGGGCCAAAACTAGCGTTTTTAAAGTGCCCTGTAAGCATAGTTTGAGATCCCCAAAAAAAAAAAAAAAAACGCGACTGTGCCGCATCGCTAACGCGCAAAACCACGCGAGTGAAAAAAAGATATAAATGGGCGAGAATCTTTAACCCAAGTATTCTTCAAAGCGACAGACTTCCACAAGTGAAATACGCGTGTGTAGATTTGAGAGAGGGCTAAAAGTAGCTTCTTTAAAAAGTTAAGCAAGCATTGGTTAAGATCCCTGCACCTAAATGGCGAGTGTGGCGCATCTCTAAACGCGCGAGAACTTACTAGAGAAAAGAACGTTGATATGGGCGAGAATCTCTTACCCAAGCCCTGTCCAAATCGATAGACTTTCACAAGTGAAACACAAGTGTGCAGATTTGAACGAGGGCTAAAAGTAGCATCTTTAAAAAGTTAGGTAAGCATTGGTTGGGATCCCTGCTCCTAAAACGCGAGTGTGCGCATCTCTAAACGCGCGAGAACTTACGAGAGAAAAGAAAGTTGATATAGGCGAGAATCTCTTTACCAAGCACTGTCCAAATCGATAGACTTCCACAAGTAAAATACACGTGTGTAGATTTGGGAGAGGGCTAAAAGTACCATCGTTAAAAAGTTAGGTAAGCATTGTTTGGGATCCCCGCACCTAAAACAAGAGTGTGGCGTATTTCTAAACGCGCGAGAACTTACGAGAGAAAAGAAAGTTGATATGGACGAGAATCTCTTACCCAAGCACTGTCCAAATCGATAGACTTTCAGAAGTGAAATACACGTGTGTAGATTTGGGGGAGGGCTAAAAGTAGCATCTTTAAAATGTTAGGTAAGCATTGGTTGGGATCTCCGCACCTAAAACTCGAGTGTGGCGCATCTCTAAACGCGCGAGAACTTACGAGAGAGAAGAAAGTTGATATGGGCGAGAATCTCCAACCTAAACACTGTGCAAGTCGATAGTTTTCCACAAGTAAAATACACGTGTGTAGATTTGGGGGAGGGCTAAAAGTAGCGTCTTTAAAAAGTCTAGTAAGCATAGTTTGAGATGCTAACACCGAAATCGAGAGTGCGGCGCATCTCTGAACGCGCAAGAACACGCGAGACTTCTACGATTCGTTGCGTGCACAAGCCATTGGGCAAGCGATTGGCCAAGTTATTGGTAGCCGTGCATGGTCACCTAAAGCACTGACAATCTATCTTAGCTCCATGTGCTAAGTTTCTCCTCGCGCTTTATTTTGCCCTCGGCTGTGTAATTGTGCGATATTTTCTACACAATAACTTCAATTGCCGAGCATGATAATACTGCACGTGGCTCCTACTGCCAACGACATACTTAGACAAGTATTCCAGATCATCTGGGTTTTTATTCCTTAAGATCTGTTTTAGATCGATTAATCAAACGCTCCTTTACGCCCGGACAAGCATCTCGATGCAAGCTCAGAGTTTATTGTGATGGCTTTCATTGCGTAAACAAGACATTTACGTCTGCTCGCCGCGCTCAACATCCATTCGTAGGCACTTTGGTATCTTTAAGTTCAGTTCGTAGATCTAAACTTGGTTCAGGGGGAGAAGCAGAGGAAGGTTCATGTTGTGTAATTCGTTCATCATTGCGGGATTACTTGATTTATCGGCATTCCCCGGTTTTGTCCGCTCACGTTTTTTTCCTGCCCAAGT
>Ga0126339_10000434_pt1 | contig 22756 bp, 9 predicted proteins | sample OrbTmetagenome_2_FD_92532 | JGI IMG/M metagenome (GOLD analysis project Ga0126339, IMG submission 92532) | Coral microbial communities from Petempiche,Puerto Morelos, Mexico - Orbicella T R C metagenome | ecosystem: Host-associated > Invertebrates > Cnidaria > Coral | place: Petempiche,Puerto...
TCATATATGAATTATTTCATATAAACTTCACATCATTTCACTCCTCACGGGAAGATATGAACTCAATAAATTGACCTCGCTCCCAATGTGTGGCTTCATAGCTCAGTTGGTAGAGCATCGCACGGGTATCGTGGAGGTCACGGGTTTGAATCCCGTTGAAGCCCTGATTTTTTTCAGGCTTCTTCTTTCCAATTGCTTAAATTGGAAAATTTACTGCGATGATCATTCTTCACTTACATCTACAACCGCAGTTCATATATGAATTATTTCATATAAACTTCACATCAAAAGCTTACTTTGTTGGGTATTGATCTGCAGATGTCAAGATCTTTGTTGTTTCTTTCACTTTTGCTTCACAGAATCAACAAAAAAGAGGAAAAGAAAACATTTCGCTCATTTGTCAAGTCGTTTCCAACATGGGTGCTCTGGGACTCAAGGGCACCATACATGCACTTTGCTTCTATCAAGCCGTAAACATAACATATTGATTGCAAACTCAGCAACTAATTCAGAACCAACTGATAAAAGTGTGTTGTTATTAAATGGAAGAAAATAATTATGAACCAACAAAAAGCCAAAAGCCTTATCTGTATCTCTAAAGATATTTGGAGACACTCTTGATCAACTTTTTGCCTAGCACGTGACCAAAATCTACCCACTATCACTGGTAAAATCAACTGAATTATTTGTTCTTTGCCAGCAAAAACTCTCCAAATATGACTACAACAGGGTTTAGATGGTTTTGGCTTACGCTTTAGAATTTAAATTTTAGTGGCATCATTAAGAAACTTCCCAACACCTGTTATGTAACCGTAACCATACACGTAGTGATGACTGCTAACGCGACAGTTATTTGTTGTTCGTCAGCACTTGACAAGTGAGAATCAACTTCTTCTTCGGCTACATTTGTTTACCCAGTTATTTCTGAATGACAAAATTAAGATCTGTTGATGCATGTTTTCATTGTTTTGGTTTCATGTACTTTTCGATGGATATAAATACTTTGTAGAACGTGTAAACAACAGCTCCCGCGATTCAATATAACAGTTGCAAAATTTGCAGTTTCATTGTGCATCCATTCAATACTTTGTCCTTGCCCATTCTTATGGCTGCCATCATCTCTTCAAAATTTTTCTTAAGCCATTCGAACAGCTGACATCATCCATTCCATATATTTTTTCCAGTGCCCTTCGAATGTTTACAGCATCCGTTCAAATTTTTTCCTTGGCCATTTGAATGGTATTTAAAACTGTTTTAAGTGGCTTAAACATCCATTTTCCATCTATTCACTAGCTATTTGTTTTGACCATTTAACAGATATCTCCTAATGTATGTTTTTGCGTGAGAGGTCAGATTTGTGCTTATGCTCGCTCTGAAATATTTTAAAAAATGCCAGGGTAATAGGGGCACTGGTCACATGCAATTTCACGCAGGTATCAACGGGTTAAAGAAATTTATCTAGCTTAATTGGAATTTCCAGAGTGGTTGGGGGGAGGGGGGATCTGGGAAAGAATCCCTTCTGTGGGATATTTCTATGGATATTTTTAGAAAGCAAAATTATTGGAGAGTATTTTAGACAGATTAATTTCTGCTACTGATCATGCTTAAAACAATATAGCACTCTTAAACTTTAAACTTTATTGAATTTGTTGCATGTACAATAAAAAAAGAAAGAAAAAAAAAGAAAATAGCATCAGCAACTGGAGCAGAAAACAGGACAATGCCCCAATTGATATTCAACCCCAATAAATATTAACAAAATAGTAATAATTATAATCGTAGAGGTAGTAGTAAAAGTAGTAAATGTCAAATGTTAAATGTTTAGTTTGATCTAAATCTCTATAGTATAGTGAATGCCGATATGTAATTTTCCATATCCACACAACCAAAAACAAAATACAGGTTAGAATCATTACAATTATTTTAATGATGACAGAAAAGTCTGTAGCACTTATTCTTAGAGCCCAGATAAAAGGTGCACCTGGTTTGATTCCAGACAGAGCTTCAATGATTGGCAGAAATTTGAAGCGAAATTTCATACATTAGTACGACCCTTGTTTCTATTCAAAACTTTCCTTAGTATGTTATTGCAAGCCTTTTTTCTATTCAAAACTTTCCTTCATGAGTTTGTACGTCATTATGACCCTTTTTTCTTTTCAAAACTTTCCTTGGTAAGTTTGTACATCATTACCACCCTTTTTTCTATTCAAAACTTTCTTTGGTAAGTTTGTACATCATTACGACCCTTTTTAGTACAGAGTGCAGTATTGGGATGGTTTGGTGGTTTATGTCTGCTCAAATATTGCTGCAGACTCTGTGGCACTTACTGAAAGCATAAATTTTATCATTTTCTGAGGGGACTTGTTCACTGATGTCGGTCAAGTAGCGCTGTTTACTTTCAATGCCTCTTGTTGGAACGCTTCTCAGTTGTGTTAATCGATATCAGTGTGTATTTTAAATTTAAGTGGTTTTATTGTTAACATCAAAGGTGGCAACAGAACGTGCTGTTCCATGACAATTTGATGGTTAGATTAGTTCTTGTTTATTGGTCAAAAGAAAATTTGCGTGTTAAAAAAAGCAAATCGTTCCTCTTCCACTTCTTCATCCGACATTCAACTTTCCATTTATCTCCAGCCGTGAAATGAATACAAGCACATCTTCCGTGGGTTTTCGGGAAAACAAGAGTATCAGGTTACATACCTTTGCGAGGAAAATAAAAGTATCAAGTTACAAAAGTTTGTGTAAAGAGTAAACTTGTCACCTTTGCTACTTAAATGTATTATGTAATTTGAAATGAGCAAAAATCAACATAAAACACTACAGTAAAATTCAAGAACTGTCTTGTCAAACGGTAATTAACTGTAAGTTATTCTTGGACTGTGAATGAAAATACACACATCAAACATACACACTGCTAGGATTATGTCTCATCAAAATTCCTTTCTGACTAGCAAGGTCAATGCAAACCAGGAGTGAATGGTAGGGGTTATATAGGAACTGTGTTATGAGTATTCTGTCAGAGCTTTACATTACACTCTGCGCTACCTGAGATTGTCTCGCTAGTTTCTATTCAAAACTTCCGGTAAGTTTTTACTTTTACAATTGAATGATAATTGAAATGTATGTAATGCTTATTCTGTGAGCCCACATAAAATGTACACCTGGTTAAATTCCAAACAGAGCTTTTATAACTGGCAAAAATTTGAAACAAAACAAAAAAATCAGCAATGAGCCAAATTTAATTCCCACCAGTATATCAAGCTACACAGAAATGGTGTGTACCAATATTCGCACTTTCTTTAGAATGTTTATTTAGTAGGTAATTTAGAGCTTTCCTTATTACGTTATTGTGGAGGCAAAGTGGCCCCATTTTTATTGGGCTCCAGATCAAGCGGTTCAGGTTCGAGTCCTGACCAGGGACATTGTTTTGTGTTCTTGGGCAAGTCATTTTGCTGTCACAGTGCCTCTCTCCACCCAGGGATACAAATGGGTACTGGCAACTTTTAATACTGGGGGTAACCCTGTAATGGGCTGGAATGCCACCCAGAGGGGAGTAGAAATACTCCTAGTTGTTTCATGCTACCAAAACCAGGATAAGCTCCTGCCTGATGGGCTTCTTGGCTCGTATGCAGGCTAAATTACATTGGTACAACCACAATTCACCAAATTTACTTTCCTTGAGTAATTATAAGTATGTTAGCATGACTGCTTACATGTATTTCACCATATTTACTTTCCTTTGTAAATTAGTACATTAGTGTGGCCTCATATTGTCTGATTCCAGAAAATATCCGTACCCTCACCACAGATGGTTTTTAGGTTAACACCCTTGACCTACCCTGGAATTTCCATTCCAGAGGGTTGATGGTGGACCCTCACCCCACACGGAATTTCAAAATATGGTCCTTGAGTCCTTGAAAAGTCTTGATTATTTTTCGCACAAAGTGTATGAACCCTACATTCTCTTATTTATGCCAAAAAAGAGAAATAAGCAGTTTTAGTGGATTCTGGGTTGAAAATTGAGTAATACGGTAATTGAACACTGTGTATAGTCCTAAATGCACTCTTGTTTGGACATTTATTCTTCAGTTGAACATGTAGAACTGAATGCATCATGAGGCATTTTAATGTTTTATTGGGAAAATGATCAGAGCCTAGATAGGGTCAAGAAAGAAAACAAGTTGTTACCAAGCTAGAGAGAGAGAGAGAGTTGGTGATGATATACAATTATTCGAAATCCCAAACTCATACATGTTTTTGTTATGTATTTTATTGTTGGAAAAAGTGGCAAATCACTTGTCTATATTGTGTTTCTAGCCAATGAGAGGAATACGAATGATGTGTATTGCAATACAAAAGGCCCAGCAGTTGCCTACACAATTAACATCAATTCACACAGATCTTGCACAGGTAAGAATAATTGTTTATCAAACTGAGATGTAAAGAGTAGAGTTATCTTGAGGTGCAAACTTGATTCTGTATTTGGGTTCAACATAATTATTTATTTATATACATATATTTTTGAGAGGATTTGGGAGTTTCTTTTACGTGGGTATAACCTAAAAACTCCCTTTTCAAATTAACGTATTAACTATATATAGATCTATGTATTTTTGTGATTGAATTTAGGGTTACTGTAGACCTTCAGGGGTCTCTTCCAGAAAATACTTTCTTTGCGTACTACTTTAAAGACAGCCTTGGTAAACTATATATCATTGTAAAGCTAATAAAGCGTAGAATCTGAAAATGATATATTTTACCATTTTTGAGTTAATTTTTTTTTTGTGTTAAAAACATTCCTCTTAGTTGGAATGTCAGGTGTCTGTATTGAAGTGGTGTTTCCAACAGTCTGTGTATGTTCCCATATGGCAATACTGACAAATCAAAGGTTTCTCTGCTTTCTCACTGAGTTGTTGTGCATTGTTTTACACTGGATTATGATCAAGGGAACTGAAACTATGATCCAATATTTTTTTGGAGGAAAGGTGTTTTCAAATGTGGTTTATACTGTTAAATATGAACAGAAATCTTGAAATCACTGAAAATGCCACCTTGAGGGAGAATTATCAAGTGCTGTCTTCGTGTTTTCGAACCTAAGGTTTGGATGAAGAGTAAGTTGGTACTTTTCTATCAATAGTGATCAAAGTATATTTTTTTACCGCTTTATATAATGTATTTTCCGTGGTTTCTCTGATGTTCAATGTTGAATTGTGTCAAGTCTCTTGCAGTTGAAGTTTTTGTTTATAATGAATTGAAGCTAAATAATGCTTTTTGTGAACGGTCATAATGTAAGCTTAATTGCTACCACTTCATTTTTACTTTTTTAGTTTCTACAGTATCTAATCTTAAACTCTGTGAATTCTCAGAGTGGTACAGAAGTTTTGAACCTATGAATAAGACCACTGAGTCTTAAACTTGCTTTTGTTGCAAGCAAATGTAACAAGCTCATTTATTTTTAGGTACAAATGGTAACTTGACACCTGGTTTTCAGGGTCAAGTGGTTGAAAATGCAACTGGTGATTCAGTGATTCTTCTTTTTATTTCTGTTTCCAGGGGCATTTTGATATAATTTGTTCCAATAGGTATTCCAATAAATGGAATTTCAAAACATTCGTATTTGTTGGAGTTTTTCTAAAGCTTTTAAATTTTAGTATGGATAGACTCCATGGCCACAAGTTGAATGGCAAATTGATTATATCAGACTTGACTCCACCTTAGGGTCATATAAAGCTATCTATCTCTCATCCTACTAAACTGGATTGTATGTCCCCTGCAATTATTACATTGAAAAGATAAATGTACACCTGGCATTTATTAAATGAGAGTTGTGCTGTTTAAAATTAACCATCACTAAAGAGAACACTAAAATGGAAATAAAAACGCCTCAGTTTTATGGCAGGTATATTTTACAGGTTGCAGGTTGCAGGTTGAAATTTAATTAACTGGAAAAGTGCAGGCACTTAAAAGAAATGTACAGGTGGTAGACCTACCATGACTGTTACATGATGCTGTTTACAATCGCTCAGAAAGGTGGCTTCCTATGTGCCAAACCGGCCAAAGCGATGGGAGGAGAGTATATTCCTATGATTTTAAGCCTGGAATGAATTATTGTTTTTGTAGAAACGTCTGAAATATCATCTGAAATATCTGCTGAATTTGGTTGCTTCCCTGTGAGTACCAAAATGAAAGCACACTGAGCTTGTGCTAGGATATTCCGTTGGCTAAAATCTTATATTATTTCATTTCTTTCTTTATTTGCTTCATTTGTGATGGCAATCTTCTGTTGCTGAGGGAAGACCCGAGCCAAATGTGGAATCGATGGAAACATCTGTGCAGCGCTCATCCAGATGGCTTTGAAGAGGTTTCACTGGTCTCAGCGTGTTGATCGATAAGTACTTATAGCGGATCGATCGTGTTTTCACTATGTGAAAGAGGCAAACTACTTTATGTAAGAACCCCTGACGAGTATATAGGTTATTTATTATTTTTAGTGCCAGCGGTTTTCTAGTTGTAATTAAATTTCAACCTGCAACGTGCAAAATATACCTGCCGTCAATTTTAAGCAGTTGCAAAACTTCACGTACTGAACTGAAACAATGAGAGCCCATTCTTGTATGTGACCACTTTTTGGAACGTCCAAGGTCGTCCTTCGACTGTATATGAAACCATTTGTGTAGTATTCTAGAAAGTTTGACAAACTTTCATTGTCAAAAGGGACTCGATGTCCTTTGTGGAAACATTTCAGCTTAAAAAAGTATTGAAAAATCAGCTGATTCCCCCATGCGGTAGCCTGGTCAAAGCAGTGGCATTGTTAAGAAATAGTGCAAAACAGTAAGAGAACACTTGAGGGGATGTAACACTGTTGAAAACATTCATGAAGTTATCGGTCTGAGAGAGCGAGTTATCCTCGTCCAAGAGACCGAGACAATAATTATAAAGAAAGTAACGCTTCTTGTCCAGTCACCAAAGCAAGTAATAATTCTCATTTTCATTCCTCTCATGTTTTTGGTTGTTTATTTTCCCAGGCAGTATCAGTGATTTTTCGCTCTTTTTGTTACCTTTTCTCATCTTAGAAATTAACAATAATGTCGTCAGCATAGAGTCACTATACCATAAGGACAGCACCGCGTCTTGTCCACTCAACAAAGTTAAGCCTTGTTTGGCGGGGTTTGTACTTGGATGGGGACCAAGTACGAATACCCCGTGTTGCAATCACTCCTTTGTTTTTCTTTTTTTTCCCTTCCCTTTCCAAGGCAATGTTAAAGACTGCAGATCTTCCAGCCTTGTGTAATGTCATTTCTTCTACTTATCAACTATTTTTCCTCATTTTTCCATGCCGGTATTTATGTGTATTTGTTTACAATATCATATCAATAAACAGTGAAACACGTGGTTCGAATTTTCCTTAATTCTCTTGACTGCTGATTGTCTAAAACATTTTGTCGTGATTTGAATCATTTGAAAATGCATACAGCTCGTCCATTTTGTGACTTACAAGGTCTTCTTTTTCGGCAATTGAGTATGGTTAAGCCTGTATGAGCAGGCACCTTCGGGAAATGAGCTATTTATATAATTACAGGTAGCTTCTATTTATAAAAACGTATGTGTGGAAAGTTTTTCAACATAGAGCATTTCTGCAGTAAGATATTGAGTACTTGCATCAGAAATTCAAAGAATAACTAACTTGACACGGTGCAAGCGACTGTAAAATGGCCTTAAATGGCGGGTGTTTGAAACCCAGGAGGGAACTTCTATATAAAAAGGTCGGAGATGCTCGTCGTCTCTGGTACAAATCAAAGACTTAGGGTGTTGACAATGAAGGGTCAACATTTTTAGTTGTCAGAGTATCCTTTAGGGTGCACTCGAAGAAATAATAATTAATTAACTGATCTTCCTGAAAGGTGTCAGTTTGGTGACTGTGAAGATCCCATAGAGATGGACACTGGCCCCTTTACAATCCTAGAACTGGAGGGTTGTCCAATACACACAAACAGAGCCCAATGGAATGGCACTCAGTCCATTGATAATCCATTGGTGAAATGTCTCCATATGGGGATTTATAAAGGCTTAGAATACTTCGGATGGCTTCAGGTTGAGTAGGGGCCCATTCTACTCATCTATTGGTACCAATGATACGATTGGTACCAATGGAATTGCACTTATTCGATTGGTGTTCCATTGGTGATATGCATGTCATTATAAAGACTTAGATTATTTCGGACGGCTTCAGGCTGAGTAGGGGTGCATTCTACTTGTCCATTGGTACCAATGGTATGATTGGTGCCAATGGAATTGCACTTATTCGATTGGTGTTCCATTGGTGAATTGCATGTCATTATGAAGACTTCGATTATTTCGTCCATTCTACTCGTCCATTGGTACCAATGGAATTGCACTTATGCGATTGGTGTTCCATTGGTGAAATGGATGTCATTATAAAGACTTAGATTATTTCGGATGGCTTCGGGCTGAGTAGGGGTGCATTCTACTTGTCCATTGGTACCAATGGTACGATTGGTGCCAATGGAATTGCACTTATTCGATTGGTGTTCCATTGGTGAAATGCATGTCATTATAAAGACTTAGATTATTTCGGATGGCTTTGGGCTGAATTGGGGTGCATTCTACTTGTCCATTGGTACCAATGGTACGATTGGTGCCAATGGAATTGCACTTATTCGATTGGTGTTCCATTGGTGAAATACATGTCATTATAAAGACATAGAATATTTCTGATTGCTTCAGGTTGAGTAGGGGTCCATTCTACTCATCCATTGGTACCAATGGCACGATTGGTTCCAATGGAATTGCACCTATTTGATTGGTGTTCCATTGGTGAAATGCATCTCACTATAAAGTCGTAGAATATTTCCAATTGTTTCTGGCTGAGTAGGGGTGCATTCTACTCATCCATTGGTACCAATGGAATAGCACTCAATCCATTGGTATTCCATTGGTGAAGCGTATGTCATTATAAAGACTTGGAATATTTCTGATGGCTTCAGGTTGAGTAGGGGTCCATTCTACTCGTCCATTGTTACCAATGGTACGATTGGTACCAATGGAATCGCACTTATCCGATTGGTGTGCCATTGGTGAAATGCATCTCATTATAAAGATGAGGAATATTTTTTGTATATTCTTCGTTCTTAAAGCGTGCGAGCCCAAACACGTGCTAAATACAATGCCCTACATACAATATGTATATTCTTCGTTCTTAAAGCGTGCGAGCCGAAACACACGCTAAATACAATTTATATTCTTCGTTCTTATGCCATTTGTGTTTGCATAAAGTGTGGGAGCCCAAGAGCGCTAAATAAATACAATATGTATATTCTTCGTTCTTAAAGTGTGTGAGCCCAAACACATGGTAAATACAATGTATATTCTTCATTCTCAAAGCGTGCAAGCCCAAACACACACTTTTTCGCTTTTTTAGCACTTTTGGGCTCCCACACTTTATGCAAACACAAACGGCATAAGAACGAAGAATATAAATTGTATTTAGCATGTGTTTGGGCTCGCTTTAATAACGAAGAGTATACATTGTATTTAGTGTGTGTCTGGCTTGCACACTTTAAGAACGAAGAATATAAATTGTATTTAGCGTGTGTTTGGGCTCGCACGCTTTAAGAACAAAGAATGTACATATTGTATGTAGGGCATTGTATTTAGCATGTGTTTGGGCTCGCACGCTTTAAGAACGAAAAACATACATTGTATTTAGTGTGTGTTTGGGCTCGCACACTTTAAGAACGAAGAATATACATATTGTATTAATTTAGCGCTTTTGGGATCGCACGCTTTATGCAAATACAAATGGCATACCGATCGGCTGTCTACTTTTACATTGGTACCATCGGCACCAATGGTACCAATCGACAAGTAGTTTATGCGTGGCCCTTGGTTGTTAATATATGCAGTTTAGAAATGGTATACCAATCGACTAACTACTTTTCCATTGGAATCGATTCGTACCAATGGTACCAATGGCACCAATCGAAAAGTCTACTTTGATGAATAGTGATCATTTACCAATGGTACGATTGGTGAGCGTGTTTTGACGATTGGTATCTGTTTGTGTATATTGGACATGTGTGAGAACTGAGACAAGTCATATCTCGGCTGAAGAACAATAAAGCACCCGGTGTGGATAACATTGGTGCAGAAATACTAAAAGCCAGCCCTCCAATTGCCCTGGACCAGCTTCTGAATATCTGCAATCAGACTCTTGATCAGTGTAAAGCACCATTTGACTGGAAGAGAGCTCTCTTGGCCAAAATACCTGTTACAGTCTCGCTTGACCACCAGAAAGATATACTACGAAACTCTTCTACGAACCCAACTTATTTATTTAACAATACATAATATAATCTTAGCTACAAAGGAGCAATTTCTAAACAATACAATCTACTACTAAACTAAGTTAAGCCTACTGCTAAACTGTAGTCACCACTGACACAAACTCACAACAAATCTTGGTGTCTCCAAAGAGATCTCCTTATGGTCCACTTGACCTTAAACAAAGTTCCTCAACAGCTTTTGCAATAGCAATAACACTCTATAGCTTTTCCACGCGGTCTCTGCTGAGAACAACAACGGGACTGTAGCTTCTTCTCTCGGTCTCTGCCGAGAACAACTAACAGGACTTTATAGCTTCTTCTCTTGGTCTCTGCTGGGAACTACAACGAGACTTTATAGCTTCTTCTCTCGGTCTCTGCCGAGAACTAACGAGACAATCTATATTACCTAGATGATTCTTTATATACATTTATCTAATATTCTAGAACATTCTTGGAGCTTCTATTTATGTAACATTACATTATCATTACGTCATTCGGTAGAATGTTCTAAAATGTTCCATAGCGTGACAATAGAAGGTTTTGGCACAAACATTGCGTGACTTGACATTCTAGAAGTTTCCAGAGGCTTAAATATTTACATCTGCTCTTCATAACATACCCAAGAAAGGTGATCTGTCTATTTGTGACAACTACCGAGGGATATCCTTACTTTCAGTACCATACAAAGTCTTCTGCAGAATGCTCCTGATGAGGATGCAGGATGGAGTTCAGAAGAAATTACGGCAAGAACAGGCTGCCTACCGAAGAGGAAGAGGGACTACGGAACAGATTTTCATCCTCAGGAATATCTTAGAACAGAGTGCTGAATGGCAAACACCCTTGTACATTGGTTTCATCGATTTCAAGAAAGCCTTTGATAGTGTTAGAAGAGACAAGCGCAGAATATTCTCAGGCATTATGGAATTCTTGACAACTTCGTCGACATCATACAAGAGCTTTATGATGGAAGCACCTGTTGTGCTGTTGAAAACGGACGAACATCAGATTGGTTTCCTGTAGAGACAGGAGTCAAGCAGGGCTGTGTCATGTCAGGTTTTCTCTTCAATATCATTATCGACTGGGTAATGAGGAACACCACCAATGCAAGGAGAGGCCTGAGGTGGAACCTCACCTTGGTCTTAGAGGACCTAGACTATGCAGATGACATAGCCCTTCTCACCAGCCGGCACAAAGATCTTTAAGAGAAGTTCAGCTGCCTCCATCAGGTCTCAAGGTATACCGGACTCTGCATCAACACCACCAAGACAAAGGTGCTATGAACAAACGCCAAGGTCACTGACACAATTTCCATTGATGACTTAGAAGTTGAAGACGTCAACTCCTTCATCTACCTAGGTGCCATAGTCCATGGAGCTGTTGGGTCACATGAAGACATCTCATGCAGGCTGTCAATCGCAAGAAGAGCATATGCCCCTCTAAATCCTGTCTGGAGGTCTAGGACATACAGCAAGCACACCAAGCTGAGAATCTTCAAGAGCTGCGTGATCTCTACTCTCCTGTATGGCGCTGAGATGTGAAGAGTTACATCAACTGACATGGAGCGCCTGGATATCTTCCATCGAAAATGCCTAAGAAGAATCCTTGGCATATTTTGGCCATACACCATCTCCAACTGTGAACTCTATGAAAGAGCTAGAGAGGGTCCCATCTCAGAAACTTTGAAGGTCAGACGATGGAGATGGATCGGTCATGTTTTGAGGAGAGAGAATGATAACAACTGCAGAGTTGCGCTCACCTGGATGCCTGAAGTACTATTTCCAAAATGAGAGCGAGTGTTTCATCGGGGTATCCAAACACCAAGAAACAAATGAAAGCACGAGGCTTTTATTGTTTCGAGGTTTTTGGATACCCCAATGAAACACAAAGCAGGAGTTTTGGAAATAGTACTTCTGGGGTCACTCTTAAAGAAATAATAAACAAAGACTTCCAATTAGAATTGTTTGCTGTCTAACATTCCTTCCTTGTTAATTTCAATATCGATGTTTTTCACTGGCGTAATTAACTTGCATTTATGGTGTGATTTAATTTAGTCTGAGATGTGAAAGTTGCTGGGGTTGCCAGCATTTACAAGTTGTCGTTCGTTCAGGATGTATATTGTAGCAAAGTTGTTCGAGAGATTTTGGTAGCCGAAAAGTGTGGAGGATGAGAAGAAAAGTGTTGATAATGCAGTACCGAAATCAACAGCTTATAAAACCAAATGGTCGTGTAAGGTTTTCGAGGAATGGAAGCCAAATTGATTAGTGAAGTCCTGTACTTTGGAACCCGGCGGTCTTTTTACCACGAAAGACTTTGAAGAAGGAGTGCAAACTTTGGAAATGGTGATTACAGATATGTCTGCATGCAGTCTCAACTACTGGCTGTCGAAGTTCGTTCAAGAAGTAAACAATTCTTCTGGGGAATGTTATCCTTCCTGTTCGTTGTACTCAATTATTTGCGGACTGAAGCACCACCTTTCTGATGTAAATGGAAGTGCTACATTGAACCCTTTGGACATGTCCAACTGAAGGTAAGTTACATTTTTTGGGAATAAAATTTGGTTTGCGTAAACTACTTGTGTGTATTGTTGTTTTTAATACTACCTTTTTTTCTTTCGCATTCTTAGGTTTGTGACATTTGGGCGTGTTTTGGATGTAGAAATGAAGGGAGCAACACGAATAGGTGTGACTTTGAAAACAAAAGGAGACGTTGTAAAAGCAAGGTTACTTCTGAGTAATAAATATTCATTGATTTTGTGCAAGTTGTCATTGGGCATATTTTAGAGGTATATACCACTCTCACTGGAGAGTGGTATACTGTTTTTCATTGGGTATCCAAACACATGCATGTGATGTGGCATACATCTTGTGGTTGGTAGTTGACCTCATGAATTATTAATGAGTCTGAGAAGGCAAGAGAAGGCCCGGCAGACTAAAGATCACTTGGAGGAGCACCATTGAAGCCGAAAGGAAAGATCTGGGATGAACAAGCTGGAATGGGGTTGAGCAGGAAGCTCAAGACCATGATGGATGGCACCTGTTGTTAGGTGACTTTATGCTCCACTCATGAAGGAGCGAAGAGGATGAGTGAGTGAGTGAATCTATTTATAAAAACATACATGCGAAAAGTTTTTCAATGTAGAGCATTTCTGCAGTAAGATATTGAGTACTTGCATCAGAAATTCAAAGAATAACTAACTTACATGGTGCAAACGACTGTAAAATGGCCTTAAACGGCGGGTGTTCGAAACCCAGGAGGGAACTCCTGTATGAAAAGGTCGGAGATGCTCGTCATCTCGGGTACAAATCAAAGACGAAAGGTCACCATTTTCAGCTGTCAGAAGTATCCTTTAGGGTGCACTCGAAGAAATAATAATTAAAAGAAACATTCTCATTTAATTTCTGTTTTTTTAGGCTTGATTTGCACTGATCTCTCAAGTATGCAAGTCGGGTCTACAAGTGCGCGCAGGATCCTTCATTGGACATGGCTAGTAATCAAACTTATTCTGTTTTAAGTGGTGTCTTTTAGTGGTCTTATGAAGCTCGAGCAATTCCCATATTAGTCTCCTTTAGGAGTTAAATTCAAATCTTCCGACGAGGATCCCTGACCTTTTCATATGGGAGTTCCCCCCCGGGATTTCAAATGTCTAACAGGAAGTGACCCAGTGAAGGAGAGAAGGAGTGAAGGAGTGATGGAGTAAAGTCGCTTCACCACTACAACTTGGAAAATAATATTTTCCAAGTTAATGAAAGTGGCTGTGAGCCACTGAACTTGGAAAATAAATTATGAAAGGGTGTTATAAGGCATTGCTCCTTAAGGAACTACTTGCATGTGATGTGAGGGCAGTCTAACTTTCGAACAAGCCCATAAAGCTTTTTCCATTCAAGGATGTGTTGTGATATTTGCAAAATGAAAAAGTTTAACGTTAAGAAACTGTTTGTTACTCAGGCCTCCCTACATGTTTTACATTACATGTATCTGTACATGTCTTCCTTGTGCAGCAGTCAAAAACGGCAAGATCATTTTGTTTGGTCAAAAGTGAGGTATAGAGTGAGCGAAATACTTGAGCCTGCGGTATGTAAATAAATTATTAATACTTTGGCCCCTTGAGTAACTGATGTGCAATTAGCGCAGTGTGATAAGTGCAGGCTCGCCGTGAGATACATTGGGAGTTTGAATCCCAGTGACGTCTACTGATGATTTTTCCTTTTCTTCTTCATTGTTTTTTCTTTTTCTGTCAAGAAACCATTAACTGAAAGGTAGTGTTTGTCTTTCCATTTTTTGTGTTAAACTAGACGCTTTGCTGCGTGTACCCAGGCAGTCATTATACTGAGAAGCACTAGCTATATTGCAATTGAGCTAAATGTTCTGCATTTGAAGTTGTACAAAATTCAATTGAATGGATGTGCTTAAGCTAGTCTAAGCTATTGTGCTTTTGATTGCATTTCTTGGAATCGATTACTAGCTTATTACTAGTTTGCAGGTCTTTAGGGCGTGAAATGAGCCAAGGTCTTTATATCAGCCTATAAACATTTCAGTCTATTTTCCTTAGCCTTTGTCATTGTTATTTGCGTTTCTCAAGCAAGCAAGACATTTTGAATTTCAGAGTTATGGCGGTGTGTGACATAGACCTACGAACACATTTGTCGAAAAACATATACTAATCTTGTGACTTTTAACCCATTCAGAAGTTAAAGTATTAGGAAAAGTGCTTGTGTAAATGCTTGGTTGTTCAGTACAGATAATCAATTGCCTAGATAGCCAAAGTAAGTTCCAGATGTTTACACTATTTTCCGGCTGCAATGTTGGCGTACCACGGAGGTACACCAATATGGCGGCTCCATACTGGTCTCTGTAAATTTGTGCAAAATATTTTGATGAATATCTGAGGTTTGGGAAAATGCACAGACTTAAAAATTAGAAAAGTGTCATCTTTATTAATCTCCTATAACACCACAATTTCTTGATTTTATCCACTAAATGGTTTTCGAATAATCTTTTTATGGCGTCAGGATTGCGTGACTGTGTAAGCCAAGAATTGTTTTGCTGGGGTCAACATACATTAGTTTCTTTCAGCTTAAATGTACAATAATTCGCTACATGGGTTTTACTCTTGTAAAGACACTTAAGTTTGTTACAAAAAAATAACGAGAGAATATCATGTAGTTTGAGATTTTATCTTTATTATACTTCACTAAGTTTCTCAGAGTGTTTTACGTAGGTGCACTCGAATAGATACATTCGTAAACAAATTCTCTAACCTTTCTGCTCTTGTTGCTCAGATGTTCCTGAGTTCTTGCTGGGATTCCACTTGGTTCATGATCAGGTCTAAAAATATGATAATGCTTCGGAAGATGCTTTTTGTCAAGTTGAAGAGTTGATAGCCCCGGTGGATGGCTCATTTGTTATAACATGATTCTTGATAAATTCACTCAAAATGTCTGCTTGTAAATTGATCTCTCGTAAGGCTTGCAGACCGACCCGTTCAGAAAACGCTTAACATCCTTTAGTGTTGGTCTACCTTGAACGGTGTGTTTGTTTGTATGTGATTTCATTGCCCTAGAAATCATGGAATCCATGCTAACTTTTCACGACGACAACTTCTGAAAATTCCATGTGCTGTATGCATGCACAGGTGACGCATGCACTTTAGAGATCAGACGGCAATTTGTGACTGAACAAGGAAAAAAAAGAAAAACGGAGCCGAAATTTAAACCTAGGCCTCACTGCCTGGGTAAAATATTGTCTGGAGCCTTTAATCATTCGTTTATATTGATTGCTTTTGAACTCACAATGTAACATAGGTAACATAACATAGGAAAAACCATGAAGACCTTCCCGGAATCGAATCACTAAGGAAGAACCATAAGTATTTTCCTTACAATGAAAAAATCGTTATACCTTCTACCTCTCGAAAATATCTATCTTGACACGCTGCAAGCAACTGTAAAACAGCCTTAGATGGCTGATGTTCGAAACCCGGGGGGACTCCTATATGAAAACGTCAGGGATGCTCATAATCTCGGGTACAAATCAAGGATTCTGGTCTCATTTAGTTGGTGATGATGAAACATCACCATTTTTAGCTGTCAAAGTATCCTTTAGGGTGCACTGGAGGAAATAATAATAAAAGAAACGCTCTCATTTAATTTCTGTTTTCAGGCTTGATTTCTGCTGATCTCTAGAGTACGCGAGTTGGGTCTACAAGTGCGGGTGGGATCCTTTCTTGAACAGTGGCTAGTGATTGAACCTATTCCGTTTTAAGTGGCATCTTTTAGTGGTCTTATGAAGCTCAAACAACTCCCACATTAGTCTCCTTTAGGAGTTAAATTCAAATCTTCCGACGAGCATCCCTGACCTTTTCATATGGGAGTACCCCGGGGATTTCAAATGTCTAACAGGGAGTGACCCAGTGAAGGAGAGAAGGAGTGAAAGAGTGATGGAGTAAAGTCGCTTCGCCACTACAACTTGGAAAAAAATCTTTTCCAAGTTAAAAATGGAGGGTCACCGACTTTGTTTTGGAGAGAACATGCCTGGAAGAACACCCTAAATCTGAAAAAATCGGGCTTCATTAGCGAATAAGGCCACAGTGTCTGTAAGCCCAAAAATATTGCAATGAGTTCTTTGAAGTGAAGTGTTCTCTGCCAAATATTGTTTAAGTGGACCTATTAAGTGAATTTAGTCAACTGGTGAGGTTCCTTAAAGAACAAGTTTGCCTTTAGTGACCAGAGTTTCATGCACCTTGTAACTGCAAGATGGCAGGATTTGATGTCCCATGGACAAGTCTTGAAGAGTACTCATATTTGTTCAGAAATTCCAAGCAATTCTAAGTAATACTTTGGTTTTGTAGTGGACGAATTCTCTTAGCCTCGGCATAGTAGAAAAATCTTGACTCATAGTCAAGGGCACGGTTGTTCAAAAAACTAGATACCTGTTAGTCAAAAATTCATAAATAATCAATTCCAGAAAAAAAATTATAGTTAGTATCAATTGAAAGAGGAGAGCATTTTGATCTTTGGTCAGAAACACCAAGTGATTTCATACAATGTTTTTGGGTTTGCAAGTCACAAATTGTCCTGATTGTCCAAGGTTTGTGTGACTCACAGGCACAGTTTTTGAAAAAACTATTTACCTGGCAGTCAGAAATTATTTCCGTTTTTCCACTGTAATTTCCATTCAAACCTGCTGAAAATGCTTGACCTCTGTGTAGAAATTACAGCACAAAATAGCAACTTTACTGTTCCGTAAAGCTGCTGTATAGCTGCTGTAAAGCTCGTATTTACGGAACTTTACGGATCTTTACGAAATCGTAAAGTTGTACTCTAAGCATCTTTACGGGGTTCTGTAAAGACGCATAAGGGGATACATTTACGGAACTTTATCGTATAGTAAAGTTGCGTGAAGCTGTACTTTGCTATGTCTGTAAAGTTTTTTTAAAGCACTGTAAAGGCATCCTTTCATAGGGCTTTACGGACATCAAAGCCACGTAAATGCAAGCCCAATATCGTCCACATTTTGTTCCGTTCAGCACTCCACTAAGCACTAAGCACTAAGAACTCCTGTAACTTCAGTTAAAGTACTGCTCTAACTTTAGTTTAACAAAATTCCCCCCCCCCCCCAAAAAAAAATGACAAGCAATAAAGTAGTTACATAGCTGGAACATTTCTTTTTCAACTCTTATTTTTCCCTTTCGCACTCACACAACACCCAGTGCATAAGACAGCTCGTTATTTTGGTTGAAGGACCCGACCAATGTTATGTTAAAAAAAATCCCCCCCCCCCCCAAAAAAAAATAGCAAGCCAGTAAGTAGTTACATAGCTGGAACATTTCTCTTTCAACTCGTATCTTCTCCAGTGAAAAAGTTAAATGCAAGCCACAAGCTACAGTCATGTAATCATTTATTGTAAAATGTAATAAAACAGACTCAATAAAATACATGTAGTTTCATGGCACTGCAGATGCTAAGTACAGTTTAAGAATATACAATCATCAATGTATAAGTTTAAAATGGAACAGCAACTCATTGCATCTAACTTAGGAGAAATGTGTTAATTGAAGGGGTGAGTGCAAAACCATGCTATTTGACGATTTGGGTGAAAAGAAAATTTTTGCAAAAGGGCTTGACTTTTTGCATGTGGTCTTCAATGTAATAGAAAAACGTGGTCCTGTATTTTTGTCGCTGGTTTTTACTTTGTTTTTGAGTTAAAACGTATGCAAAAATACTTGGCTTTTCCTAGCCATGTCATTAGGAGTTTATTTGTTGAACAGCAAACAGGCAGACTGTTTATAGTGTATGAAGTCAAAATCAAATCTCACAGCATATATAGAGCGGAAATCTGGGAACATATTGTTTACATTGGTTATTGTGACATGAACACGACACGTGAATCGACCGAGCGTCAAACAAAATACATCAAAGAAAAAAGAGATGTGCCACATTAGAGCTCTTTCAACTAATATCTTACGCATTGTTTTAGAGTACCTTGTATGCCTGCCTGGTGTTTGAGAGCCATCATAAAGCCTTGACAAACCCGCAAGTTATCAGCACGTTTTAAAGAATCAAAATGTGTTCTGAAACTTCGAAGGCAGGTGATATACCGTAATCATGTTATCGGCGTTCGAAGTCAGATCGAGCTAGACAGCAAAGTCCAAGAGCAGTTCTTGCCCAAGAAAAATACCTTCTGGTGAGTTTTGGCCCATTTGCCAAGGGTTGCTAGTGTCAAAGTTTGGAAAGCAAGAACTGGTTTTAGACTTATAAAATTTGTCTTGTATCGACCACCATGTTTTCCCTTGCAGGAGGTGTAAAGACCCTTCCCGGCATGCATTGCGATCATGTTCTGCAGATGTTTCTCAAACCGTGAACTAGATTGTCTAAACATAATAATGGCCAACAAGTAGCGATCAATTGGTTTTCTGTGATCCAGGTTGCATTGATTTTATTTCAAATCGGCATGATTTGTAGTGTTTTGAGCTTCTAGGATCAGCAGACACGCAGATGTGTGGAGACCCGTACGTTGTGCAGAAGGGTTAATCTGTTATTTTGTCAGCCCTATTTATAGAGCGTTTTCATGTGAAGTCATCAAATTCTTAAATCCAAAACTAAACAGCAACCAAAGTTGTTATCATCAGGCGTAAGAGGTACCAGTGCATTTTGAACTTCGAAGTTATGGCGGTGCATGACATAAAACTACTATCGCATTTGTCAAAAACTATGTATTTATCTCATGATTTTTAGTCATTTAAGACGTTGCTGTATTTGGAAAAGTGCTTATTGAAATGTTTATTAATTTTGTTTTATTTTATTTTTATTTACACCTTTTTTGACCTGAAATCAACATTTTTGAGCTTATACGTTGCATGAAATTACCATTTTCAGGAGCCCATCATGGACTCCTGCCATTTTGCTGTTTTCTAAGTCAAACCAACATCCTTGCCGTCACGCGTTGATGTCAAATCAACATTTTAACCTATTTAGACCTGAAATCAACATCATCGAGCTTATACGTTGTGTGAAATTACCATTTTGCTATTTTCTAAGTGAAATTAACATTTTTGCCATCAAGCGTTAATGTGAAATCAACATTTTAACCTATTTAGACCTGAAATCAACATCATTGAGCTTATGCGCTGTGTGAAATTGACATTTTGCTGGTTTTTAAGTGAAATCAACATCCTTGTCGTCACGCGTTAACGTGAAGTCAACATATGAACCTTTTTTGACCTAAAATCAACATTTTTGAGCTTATACGTTGCGTGAAATTGACATTTTGTTGGTTTCTAAGAGAAATCAACATCCTTGCCGTCACGTGTTAACATGAAATCAACATATAAACCTATTTCGACCTAAAATCAACATTTTTGAGCTTATATGTTGCGTGAAATTGACATTTTGCTGCTTTCTAAGTGGAATCAAAGTCCTTGCGGTTGTGGCGGGCTGACCTTTGTTATAATAAACCAAGGCAAGACTTTGACTTATAACAAAGGCTTGGCTTGGCTATTATAGCAAAGGATCAGCTCTGTTTTCTCATAACGCAGGCCAGGCTTTGTTTATTTGAAGGACTCGGCAGGAAAAGGGCATTAAATATTTTAATCAAAAGTGAACTTTGTTGAAAATGCTCCAAATTTTGCATGCAGTTTTGTTTAGGTATGTTTAGCAATGTCCTGTAGTTTTTCCGCTAAGCTTCGCTTTGTTTTCAAAATATATTATATTGTGTATGCAAAAAAACCACTTGGTTTTCCTAGCGGCGTCTTTATAAAGTGAAGCAAAAACCAGTGGCAAAAATACAGTACCACGTTTTTCTATTACATTGGAGACCACATCCAAAAATTCAAGTCCTTTTGTGAAAATTTTTTTTTTTCACCCAAATCGTCACTTAGCATGGTTTTGCACTCACCCCTTCAATTGTAAAAGTACTCTTAATTCAGACTTTTCAGGTCAACTAAAGCAACTATTAATATAAACAATTTATACCTCTGTAGATACACCTCTGACAAAAACACCACTTTGTTGTTAAAAGATTATCACCCTTTAAAAGTTAAAGAAACTTGGCCAGGATGTAAAACAAACCCGTTAATATTAGTATAAAATCTTGCTCTGACAAGTTACCAAAAGTCTTTGAACTTTCAAGTCTAATGTATTGGGTTCTAACATAGTCAGAGACAGATATCAATTTAACACTATTCACCATGTTCAAAATACAAACCTAATTACAACTCAAAATAATATTGCCAGAAGGATACCTATTGTTCAAGTCAGTATTACAATAAAGTCTTGAGGTAGAATTTTGAGTCTGGCTTTCAAATTCATCGAGGCCTTATGTGCCACGAGGCACAAAGAAGCTAAGTACTTTCAAATTCATCAGGATTTTGAGCTAAGATCTCAAGTTAGGATTTAAAGCTGATCATAGTTAAGCTTTCAGTCTGACGTACTTGCAGTTAGGTTTCTGTCTTGCTTGAAGTTACTTATCAACCTGGATATTTACTCCTTTCATATGCTCAAAACAGTCCTGCCTTGAAATCTTGACTCAAAATCCTGACTTGAAATTCTGATTCAAAATCTGTGGTCTTGAATTGATCTTGCATGGCTACAAGTAGTAGCTTGTCTCAGTCAGTTAACAGATTTTTGTCAACATACACTAAAGATCAACTTGATTGACTCAAACCGCTGCAGCAGGTATGCACATACAGGAACAGCAAAGTACATGGATTGCTGACAAGGCTTTGCTTCAAAGGCACAAAATAGTCATGTTTCTAGCACTCGCAGAAAACATTTTCTAATAAGATAAAATGTGCAGTAGAAATGCATGTACTCTGCTTGTTCCTTTTAAAGATGAATTAATGAATTGCTATTTTGCATATTTAACTTCAGTCTTTGTTTCAATAATTGGAACCCTCTTAAGGTTACTATATATCTTAAGAGGTGTCTCACACACAATGGATGTTGTACGTCCGGTTCAATCTGTAGACAATGTACATGTAAACCCCATATCAAATTAAAACTTGATATAAAGGTCGCTATCAAACTATACCAAGTCACTACTGGTCATTTTTCACAATAACAAGAAAAAATTTCAACAGATTACCCACACTGGCAGATAACCTGCACCCAAAAACAAAAGAAATTCGTGAACTCACAAAGTTGGAGTGATGATAAGCCCTCATGACCGTGCATAGCCCGTACAAGTGTAGATTTTTTTAAAGCCGAAGATTGATAAACTTTTCGTTTAGCTGCCAGTTCAGAGGTGAAAAACTCTCCTTAGCCATGAACTTCTTATTTTTTAATTTATCAGGTTAAATATCCAATTTATTTACGTTTACAGTTGTCATAAGGCAGTGAAATGCTATTTGGTCGATCAATTGTTGAAGTCCGCCATTGTAAAAGTGTAAAATTTTCCAATTTGATGGGGGATGGGAAGTGGGGCACAAACAAAGAAAGGTGAAACAACTGCAGTTTTGAAATAAACAATACTTTTAATTTGACTAGCTAAAGCGACTTACAAAATTATTTTGCGTCACCTAGAAATGCATGTCTCTGCTTAAAATACTTAAATACTTGAATAATTTACCCTAAAATGACGGTTTGTTTGTTCAAAAACCTCTTCACAAGGTAATTAAATGTTTAATATAATGTTCATTTCAAATGCTATCAGTTCATGTGCTATCAGTTCAGTTCAAAATCCGTCAAAGTCTTCATCCTCAGTGTTACTGTTAAACAGGTCAATTAATGTTGAGGAAAAGGTTGTTATTCATCGTGGTGGATGCAATAATAAAGTGTATTATCATTTGTCTCACAATGTAGTCACTTGAGATGTAGATCGCGACGTTTCGACTGCTTACTGCTAGTCTTCTTCAGGCGATAAGGTCGACTGATTACACGGTATCATTTATATCACAAAGGTCGGCTGTGATTGGTGCA
>Ga0126339_10000437_pt1 | contig 22738 bp, 8 predicted proteins | sample OrbTmetagenome_2_FD_92532 | JGI IMG/M metagenome (GOLD analysis project Ga0126339, IMG submission 92532) | Coral microbial communities from Petempiche,Puerto Morelos, Mexico - Orbicella T R C metagenome | ecosystem: Host-associated > Invertebrates > Cnidaria > Coral | place: Petempiche,Puerto...
AATCCTGAGAGAGATCTTGTCGAGAATAATTTTGGCACAACGTCTGTGTCACATGGCGATCAAAGTTTTCCGCAGCATTATTACGATGGCAATGTGCAAGTGCACAATTATTTGGCTCTTCTCGATGACTCGAACTCGAACGTTTTTGAAACTTTCTGGCCAAGGTTATATCTCCTTCATTTGATAGACGTTTCTTGAATTCTACTTGATTGCAATTTCATTCAGCAAATTCGTTTGCTTCGCTCTCAAATTTTTCGTTCAACTAATTTTACAAACGGCGCGCATGTCATGTGATTTCCCACTTGTTGTTGTTTTTGTCACATCGACTTCCGGTCGTTTTGTAAAATTAAAACCCAATAAATTAAGCTATATTTCCAAGAATACAAACGCACCGAATTTAATAAAACAATTATTCCGTTCGCGCTTGTTGGATATGAGATTGGTTATAACCAACTCGGCCCTACGGGCCTCGTTGGCTATTTACCATCTCATATCCAACGCGCGCTCATGGAATAATTGTTAATTATACCAAGCTCCACAAATACGGTAAGCGTAAGGGTGATTTTTGGGGGAGTTTTTATTTTTATTTTAGTTCCTTTTTTTTGCTATATTTTGGAGGAGTTTTTGATAAAACAATTCAGTTCCACTTGCGCGTGTTGGATATGAGATGCTTATAGCCAACGTACTCGGCTATTTCGAACTCTCATGGGAAACGGAAAATAGTTCGAAATAGCGAGAGTTCGAAATAGCCGATAGTAAATGACTGAAGGGCAAATATACTAGTTTTGAGTTCGAAATATTCGAGTTCGAAATATTCGAGTGCGAATAAACGGGCTCCAACTGTACCATTTCCTATCCAACGCGCTCGAGTGGAATCATCTAGGAGCGTAAACATAATTAATTCAGACTAAGAACAACTGGTGATATTTTTCCCTGTGCACGTTTTTTTGTACGTCACCAGAAACGTTAACTGCTCCCACACCAGAAACATCCCGACCTCAGGAAAATTTGCAGGACCCTGCAAAGTGTGGACAGGTTGCAATCTTGAAGAATGTGGAGATAAAAGAAGATATCGATGGCAGTCCATCTGATCCAAAGAGTGAAGACTATGCAACCACAGAGGGACCTCCAGTAGCCCATCATGTCATTGAAACTACCAGTGTAAGGGCGGATACTGCCGGCAAATTTACCGAGCGACAACCGGACAAAGAAGACGAGGCAGTTGTGCAGTCTACGCTAAAAGAGGCCAGCAAAATTTCTCTTGAAACAACATTGAGTGTCTCCATGCTAAGTCCATCTGATTGTTGCCTTACACAAGAGCTTCGAGAGAGTAAGCAAAACTCCACAAGTGTTCAACGTGGCAGATTCAACCAAAAGTGTCAATCTGGTAGGTTGAAGAAATGCATGACGAGGAAACGATAGACAAATATTAACCAAGCAAAACCGTTGCTAAAGATAACCAAGCAACACCGTTACTAAAAAGAGACTTAAGGGTACAATGACGGTTGTTGTCATTGTTGTTGTTGTTGTTGCTGCTGCTGCTGCTGTTTCCGCTGCGGTGGCTGCTGCTGCTGCTGCTGTTGCTGTTGCTGTTGCTACTGCTGTTGCTGTTGCTGCTGCTGCTGCTGCTGCTGTAACGCGTTGGTTAAAGCCGGTAACGAAACTTTCAAATCAACAGAACTGGAGGATATGTTCACTCTCATACGACGCTCAAAACAGACAGCACCTTTTTCGTGTATTTACAGGACATTTGGTTTTTCACCGATGGTCCTGATTCTCTACCAACGTACAACAACAATGGAACTGAAAACTGAAAGGCAAATTCTATCGATGCAATTTACTGTTACATGTGCATCGCCTTTAAGCGAGGACTTATAGGCCTTACACTATTTCAAAAGTTCGTTGTTTTATCCAACAGATCACAAAGCCGAAGATACTGATGCTACGATTTCCTTCAGTAAGTCCCTGAGCAATTCCCAAGAAGAGACAACAGAGAAAGACGCAACACGTTTAGCTCTTAATAATGGATTCCCGAAAGGGGACTTTGTTGTTGTCGATCACCAAGAAGATGAAACGAGTGAAACTCATAAAGTTGGCAAAGATTTCAAGACGACAGTAAACCAGACAGATATTTCGGGTTAGTTTCTTTGCTGAGAAATTACGTAAAGTGATTATAATTGTGGTTTCCTGTAATGAAACATGCCCAACTTGTGCATTTCATTGGACTTCCTACAGAGGTGTAGAAAAGAGCACCGACTACTATATAAATGCAGGAGAGTATCCTGCGATCGAGTACAAATCAGTATCTGTGAGAATTAGTAATACAGCTTGATTGCCACTTAACTCAACTCCATATATTCTTGAAATCAATATAATATACTTGACAATTATTTACCGACAATGGAGTGAATAATTGTTTTAGAATGCCGTTACTTCAGAGGTTGAAATTTTAAAAGTGATTTCCATTTTTTTACTTCCATTTTTTATTAGTACTTGGATTTGACTGTGATTAGTTTTTAATGTTTTCTTCTATTTTACTTTAGTTACTGAGGACCTCCCTGAAAACAACGCAATGTGACGGGAGCTTCCTTCGTAAAGATTATTGTTATTAGTAACAGTAGTATATACCACATAAGCTGAAAAATCAGCAGATAAAAAATTGACTTTTCGGTAACCGAAGCGAGACGGGAAGCTATTCTTTTTCTTTTCGGAGTCGAATACACCTCCGAGTTGACCAATCAGGACGCTGCCTCCTCCACAGGCTTTTCTTTTTTGGCTTTTTTCAGAGCGCAAAGAGGGATTGGGAGACTGGCAGTGAGCAAGAAAGTACGAGCGGGAGCTGGTAGCGAGTGAAGGGAGCGCGGGGAGCGATGGGAAGTGTTTCTTCTCCTCTTCATGATTCCCTGTGCCCCTCCTCGCTGGTTAATTATTACATTTTTTACTATCGCGCGGGCGACTGAGGAAGAGGCAGATCAGAACGCATGAAAAGCATTGCCGTATTCGCTTGAGTGATAGTTGTACATACTTATGGGCAATGTTTTAATTCAGGGATTCCAATTTCATTTTATTTGCTTGCCCAACAGTCGTTTTGTTTTGATTCGGCATAACACAGCCCAATTTACTTATCGCTGTGTAGGGCATGCCTGTTCACGAGATCCTGTCAGAAATATAACCAATGTCTCTCTTTGTATGACTTTATAGACCATGGAGTGCAAAGATCGAGCGATGCTAGGGCGAAGGAGGGTCAAGAAAATACCACAAGAGTGAACGCGGCAAATGAAAAGGCAACGGCTACGAAATTTGGTGTCGATAAAGAGCATGAAAACGAGACGTCCATAGTCGAGGAAGCTGGTTTTTCCACTGGCACAATGGAGCTTAATACTTTGCTGTCCGACCCTGTGACTTTAAATAAAGAAGCTAACCACCAATTCCCTGCAAAGACAGGAGAAACGAAAGCCTGGATCGAATCTAAAGTAGTGGTAGGGGATGAAAGCCACGAACAGAGCAAGAAAGAAAATATTACATCTTCAGAAGAAAGACGTAAGTGATTATTACATTCACTGCCTTTTGTCACTTTAAAATAAAAATAACACCTAATGCATATGATTTTCAGTTTACTGCCAGTCTTAAAAGAAAGAGTGACGTTGCGTATCTCACTACTATTTGCCAACGAGTTTGTACATCCAGTTACGGCTGTTTCGATTCTTACTTTTACTGTGGACCTCTCATTATCGGCCATCCTAACAGCAGTGTCTTGTCTAGCTACACACAGAACTGCAAATTCTTTCTTCTGAGTACATTATTAATTTCCCTGAACAAGTGGGAGGTGCGGTGGTCTCATAGTTAGCGCGCTCGTCGGTCCGGGTTCAAACCGTGACCGGGGACACTGTGTTGTGTTCTTGGGAAAGACACTTAACTCTCACAGTGGCTCTCTCCACCCAGGTGTATAAATGGGTACCAGCAAATTTAATGCAGTAACCCTGCGATGGACTAGCATCCCACCCAGGGGAGAATATCAGTACTACTAGTTGCTTAATGCTACAGAAACTGGAGACAAACGCCGGCCTTATGGGCCACACAGACTTAACCTTTAAACAAACAAACAAACAAACAAACAAACAGTCCAGCAATCAACTTGACACAGTCAAAGGTCACCCTTATTAGAATCTATCCAATAAGTTCAAAGCAAGCAGGCAACTCTCAGTAATCAATGCCAATTCTTAAATTATTTTTTAAATCTATTTTGAGTTATCCACATCCCTCATTCATATATTTCTTGCTACAATTGTATTGCATTAGAATGAATGAGTTTTTTTCTACTTTTCGCAGACTTGACATTGAATGAGTCTGACTGTTCCACACAAGAAGGCGAGAGGGAGCTCACCTTTAAACGGGAAGATAAAATAAGCGATTTGATTGGAGGGTGCACCACCCTGATTGATGAAAATGGGAATATACTCAAGCGTAATCTGACCACGATGACGAGGACCTCACCAAGCGACTTGACTATCTCCGATGCAGCCGAGCAATTAATTTCTAAAGATGAAAGTTCTGGTTCAGAGAAAATGCAGTCTGCGAAATTGGTTTCCAGTCACGATGCAAAGGAAAGTGACGGCACTTCCTTGAAACAAAAAATCACTGCAGAAAGTTCCAACCAAGGGATTGGATCAGAAGAACAAAATAACTTGCTGGAGACAGAAAACGACAAGGAGGTTTCTGAACCAGTTTTAAGATGTAAGTATAGACATATAGACAATCATCCTTGGGTCCTTGACACGTATTAATAACAATCATGGCTTTCAATGAACCTTCCGACTTTCTGACTGCTTTCTACGGAGAGCAAATGAGGTCCAATTTAGATATGCCAAGACTCAAGGGCCTAATTATTCCAGGAGAGACACAAGTTTTTCAGTTGCAGGCTAACTTTAATATTTTGATTCTGTCTTAACTGACGCTCAAGCATCTGAGAGAGCAACAAAAACAGAAGGTCGCCACTTGTGCGTGATTTTGTATTAAATTTTTTTTGGTTAGAAGCTTTTCTCGCAACTAGTATACCCTAAAGTGGCAAAAGTTCTAGTTTCTAATTACAATTCAAACAAGATATTTATAACTATGTCGCAACTTTGATGCAGGCATCCCAAGGCCATTTAGAGGCAAAGGCAAGGACACATCTTATCCGAAGGGCTTTGTCCTCGATGCAGAAGAGAACAGGGAAGTTGAATTTAAATCTCTCACAAGTGCACAGCCTTCATCACTTCCTTGGAAAATCATGGACAAAGCAAAAAAGTTCATCTGTGCCTGCTTAAATGCTGATAATAAAGGCATTATCTACTTCGGAGTTGGAGATTGTCAAGAACAGAATTCCAAGTTTAAACGAGGCGAGATTCTCGGGCTTGATGTGGAAGACATAATAGATGACATAATGAAGGCTTTTCAATCCGTCCTTGATGACCACATTAAGAGTGATGACGGCCCCCTTAAAAAAGGAGGAGATCAGAGCTGCGTCAACATAGAGTTCATTCCCGTGACGAGTGAGGGAGAACGCACAAACTTGTATGTCATCGAAATCGAGGTCTCTAGAGACTGGAATTTGTGTAAGGACAATGTTTACTACAGCAAATGCTGGACTGAGAAAAGAGGAGTCAAGATTGAGAAGGATCAATCCACAAAGAAACTGGCTGACTTTTACAAAGTGCTCAAAGATGAATTTGATGACGTTGCCATTCGAACCAGTGGCGCATCCAGCAGTGTGAAGCAGCATGAGGTTAACAGGCAGGTGAAAGAACCTCTGACGGCAAAGTATAAGGAATGGAAGAGGAAGACAAAACACGGTAAGGGCTTTTGCTTTCTACTTTTGATCTCAATGAGGTGGTTATATAGCCTGCGAACAGGCTCCCAGTGAGCCCGAACGAAGCTAGGGAGGGAACCTGTAGGCAACCTAATGATGCCGCCGTTCTATGATTCCAGCTCCCGGTATCATGATATGATTGGTTAAATCGCTGATTGTTGACATCTTTGAAATGAATATTTGACAGATCTTTGTAAAATTACACGACTCCTACGGTTCGTGACAATAGTGCATTTGCAGTTCTCTTTTAAGTTTCGGTCTCTCGACCTAGCTCTCGTTATTTTACAAGTGATTTTGAAGGTTCCTTTATGCTCTGTTATGAGGAGGGATTTTAAGTAGAAGCTAGTAGAGTGGAGCCGTTTGGCGGTGCTATAGCAAATTTTTTTAGAGGTCAAAGGCATGGTTTCCGGACTTTCCGCTGTTATCTGCATGTCGCTTCGCAAAGTTTGACACTCTATCATGTGCTTATGACTTCTTTAGGCTCATTTCAGTATTGCAAAATATGTTTTAAGCTCTCTGAGTATTGGCTCTGGAGGGACAAAGTTAAGTTTGAAATATTCCGTGGACATATTGCTTACTTGCACTCTATATTATGACGCCCGACCCGGCTGTTTGGTTAGGTCGATTAGAACTGTTTGCAAGTACAGAAAATAAAGCTTCTTGACAGGTCTAATTACCTTATTAACTGATTTGTTACAGGCTAATCACCAAGGGCGGATAGACACATCAAAAACAAAGTCTACAGGCTCCCCTGTCCCCGCCCCGATCGCTGGGCTCTACGAATTCTCCTGTTTCGCGCTCGCCGAACTTTTTTCCCATCCTCGCCGGGAGCCTGTTCGCAAGCTAGTTATATAGATGTTGCACACAAAGATCTAAAATGGTAGAACATAACGCTTGCCACTTCCAGAATTAAACCACGTTTTTACTTTCAAGGATCATCCACCAGGAAAGGAAACTTCTTCTTCAATGAGATGATTGTATCAATAGTTATACGAAGAATTATTTTGCCAATTTCTCAGTCTTGTAGTTTAAATCAAATGCTGAAGTGGAAGCCGGATAATGTGAAAACGATGCCTGGCAGTTTTAAAGCCATTCATTCATGTAACAGTGTGAGTTAATTTCTAGGTTAAGTAGGTAGTATTCAATCACAGTGTAAAATCAGAAGTTTATTTTGTTTTCTTTTTTTGTTGTTGTTGTTATCTTTTAGGTACGAGTGAGTCACCCGAAGGTAAGCACATTACGTAGTTTTTATAGTCAAATGATTTTAAAAAAAACTTTTCCTCCAATATATGCAAAAAAGCTTCCTCCCTTTCCATTGTCAACACAAACATTTGCCTTATGTCAGTAATACTGAAAATAAAACGGTGCTATCGAGTCCTCATCTCCTTGCCACAGGCCCTATTCCGGATGACTCTGACGTCGAGAGGTTCAGTACAGTGGTAAGAGAACGATTACGAGAAATGAACTTTAAAGACTTTGGCTACATTTTAATTGCCAACAAGTTGCCTCCCCAATACAGACGAACACCACATTTGGCTTTCCTACAAAATATCCCTTGGCTTGCAGTATTCGATTTGTTTGACGCTGCTTCGAAAATAGATGGCTTGCACTTTGTTTGCAACGAAACAACAGACGCACCCAGAGCAAAACTCAGAAGCCTCGATGACTTCAAAGAGGTTTCATCTGATTGGATATCTGGGAAAGATTGCACCCTCCCAACAAGAGGAACAACCTGGATTTTGAACGACGAGGAAATGCAGAAAGGGGACTGGATAAAATGTTGCAGAGACTGTTTTTATCGAGCCCTCTCCGCTTACAAACTTTGTTTTCCTCCCGGAAAGATTTTGTGTGTCTTTCTGGGACTTGGTGATAATGCCGTTCAGGAGATGGTAGACATCATGGAATGCTGTTTTAGCATCTTTGGAAATATTGCAAGCAGTTGCATCACCATCATAAGCGAAAACAAGAATGTGGCAGAGGCATTCATCAAGGCTTCTAAACCTTCACTGCAGAATGACTTGAAAGAATGTTCCATTGCCGGAATTCCCTGGAGCCTGCTAAAAGAAATCGTCCGAGAATTGGTTGGGCCGACAAAGTTTGAAGAGAGAGGAGCAACAACTGAACTTCCGTATTTCAATGGTCAGCTTAAAGAAGTTCTTAACAAAGTGATTCACTCATGGAATGATCTCGAAGTTTATAGTCCAAATCCTCGACTGCCACGTTTAGCAGAGGATATCGAGAAAGCAAGAAATGCCTTTTACAAGGGTGCTCAGGCAAGCCAGACAAATTTATTTCACAACCATTGCATCGCCAGGACGCTTGAAGAAGATACGAATCTGAAAATTGAAAATGCATTGAAGTCATTGTCTAAACCTGATAAGGACCTTGACTGTCATGTCAAGACCGTCACCGTTCTCTACGAACCAGGATCTGGTGCAACAACGCTGTGTCGCAGAATCCTGTGGAACAAACGAAAACACTATCGATGTGCCGTCGTTAAGACAGTAACACCAGCTACAGATTATCAAATCGAGCAACTCCAAGGAATCCTGTACGATGACAAGAACATTAACTTTTCACCTCCCGTCCTAGTCCTAGTCGACAACGTTCCGGAGAAGGAAACCAAGCATTTAACTGAGAAGATCGTAAAAAGGCAGACCAAGTGTGTCATCCTGTCAACGCTCCCTATTGGAAAATCAAAAATCAAGTCTGACTTTGACATCACTCCACTTCGACAACTAGATGAGAAGGAGATGAGACTTGTGAAAGATATACTAATCAACATCACGAGTGACAGCAAACGAAGAAGGGGTGCAGAAGAGGTTCTAGAGAGGGAGAAGCGTTTCATTTGGTTCGGGTTGGAGCTTTTCGGACGTGACTATGACAAGATCGAGAAAAGGCTTCAGAACCATATCAGCAGTACTCTCGACTTTCTGGACGATTCTCAAGATATTCATGAGATGGTCCTTAATTTCTGCTGCTTTCTTCATTATTACAGCGATGGACGCGCTATCCTCCCCCACCCAGTTGTCAGTGACTTCCTTTACGAAGCCAGCAGTGAAACAGAAGAAAAATGCGCACTAATGCAACACATTCACCAGATCTTTGGAGGACTTCTTCTCGAAGGATTCAATGAGACAAATGGTTATCACGGCTGGAGGCCAGCACATTCTCTCGTCAGTGAGGTTGTAAAGTCGAGAATAAACATCGAGGACATCGCAATACTTCTTTTGGAAAAGACTCACAAAGGAAAAGCTTATGCGAACAAGTTCTTGAAGGAGCAAGTTTTCAATCTATTCTTGGAGCGCAAAAGAATTTCCGATACAGTTGTTCTGGAGGATCTAGCGACAGATGAAGGTAGTGTCGATTCCGACTTCGAGTGTGAGGTGGTTGGCTTCTATGAAGTGCGCACAAGGTATTCTCCTTTGATCATGGAAATCCTGAAAAGGGACAATGACATTCGCGGAGCCCTCCGGTTGCTTATCACAATTTGCCAGAAGGCCTCCCAAACTGAGGGGATGGCATACGCTTGGCAGCAGTTGGCTCGATTCATGGGTTATGAGATGCGCGCGAAAGAAATGGACCCAAGCGATAAATTACATCAGTTTCTTTACACCACTATAAACGAGGAAGAGGACGTCAAACTTGACATGCCAAAGACGGGTATTGAAGCAGCACACGTTGCAGTGGATATAGCCATAAATCAGCAGCCTAAGCAAAGTCATCACTACGTGACAAAAGGATTTCTCTACTTTCTACAGCTAAGAGACTTCAAGCCAGAAGAACTGCTTAACATTCCCAGCTCGTTGTCTGCAGTGATCGATATATGCCGCAAAGCACTAGACGTGTATGACAAAGCACTAAAAACGACGCATACACTTAACCACTACTCCATGAATGGAAAAATTCAAGCCATCGTCTCTCTTCTTGAAATTGTAAAGGCGTTACCTTTCTTTCGTCCTGACTGTGAGAAGTTTACAAGGTATTTGAAAAAATCAGAAATTCCTGACGAAATGAAGGACGCATTGACCCAAGAAGAGCATACCTACGTCCAAGGACTCAGCACTATGACACTTGATCTTTTGAACGAGCTCTTCCGAGATGTTAGGCTCCGACAGATGACCACGTACGACGAAAACGAGATCAGAGGTTTAAGTAATGCTAAAATCAGAGCATCAAAATTGCGACGAACCTTTTACGAAGTTACTGGTTTCGACCGAAGTCAGCTTAGCGATGTGGATGTTCCAATGCTTTCGTCACCTTCAACGAGGGATGCACCAGCTCTTCGCCAGCAGATTGTTCAAGACATTCTTTTCAAATTTGACGAGACTCCATACAGCTCCTGGGCGAACCTAGCTGACGGAGACGTATCCATGATATACAACTTGCTGATACCACTTTGCAATCGTGGTTATGGAAGCCAAGATGATCTTTTAATTTGCTGCAAGGCCTGCTTACGTCTGGAAAGGAGACCAACCGTTGATGAACTGGACAAAATCGTGAGCAAGTGGGTTGCGAAGTATCCTAATTCAGAATGGGCTCATCTTTTCAACTACATGATCCACTTTCCTACTCCTAAGGGAAGTCTTGCTGCCTTTAGCCATTCTGCACAGTCATCGATTAAAAAGTGCGATAAAATCGTTCGAGACAAGACGGGAATAGGATTTCGGAAATCTGGCGCTGAGTACTTTCTCGGAAAAGGAATTGGATTGTACGCCATTGTAACCAGCCAAGAATTTCGATGGTTAGAGACAAAGTGGGAAACTAAGACCGACTTTTGGAGAAGCAGGGAGATCTCGGAGAAGCTGGAACGCGTGTGTGGTCAAAAAGACGTCAATTTCAAGGGGGTTATAACGTACCAAGGAATTCAGCTACGCTTTGACGAAACACGTTATCCATATGAAAGTAAAGACGACTTGTGGTTCTACATTGGCTTCTCTGTTGCAGGTCCTTATGCTTATGATCCCGTCGACAACGACACCTACGACGTTTTGAGACGCAAATCAAGCGAGAGCGTGGTGGCAAATTTTCCAGCATCCGAACTGACAAATCCCAAAGACACCTGTGACAGGCCTGTCACAAGAAGGCGTAAACTACGTGAACTGAGAACTTCAATCATGAAAAGAAGTCAAGAGCTCAAGGAAGCTAAGGCTGAAAATATTCTCCTATCGGGTACCTTTTCTAGTTTTCCTTGCAGTACTCCTCGACGCCAAGCAGAAAACCCGAGTAGCTCCTCCATGCCACATTTTCCTAACACAGAAGTTAGTAGCTGTCCTGAAAATCCAGCATTACTCCCAAACTCCACTTTGTCTTCAAGCTCCAAAGGGGTGCCAGGTGTGTCATCTTGGGACAGTGCTGATAACCTCAATCACCCAACTTCCTCGTCAAGGCAGGTTTCTTGTGCTTCTGCTCTACAACTCGGGCCCACAATACGGGAGGAACAGATGAAGAAGGTTGCAACAAAACAAGAACCAGTTGGAACCTCCAATGACACTCATCGCACGCCTCGCCCACGCAGGACAAAATTGCGTGGCTTGAAGTATTCGATCACGAATAGAGGTCAAAAGCCAGACAAGGCTAAGTCCGAAAACCCAGATGCGCTATCAGATAATTTCACTAGCTCTCCTTGCAGTAATCCCCAGTTGCAAGCAAAAAAATCGAGCAGCTCATCAATGCCTCATTTACGCAATGTGTTGTCCAGTGACTGTTCTGACAATCCTACAGTGGCCCCAACGTCCTCTTTGTCTTCAAGCTCCAAAAGGTTGCCAGGTATGTCTTGGGACAGTGCTGATAACATCCATCACCCAACTTCCTCGTCAAGGCAGGTTTTCTTTGCTTCTGATCTACAACTTAAACCCACAATACGGGAGGAACAGATGACGAAAGTTGGAACAAAGCAAGAGCAAGTTGGAACTTGCAATGACACTTCTCACACGCGTAAGGTAAAATCTGATCACCTGAAGTATTCAATCACGAAAAGAAGTCAAAAGCCAGACGAAGGTACGGCCGAAATCCTAGATGCCCTATCAGATGACTTTAATGGCTCTCCTTGCGATAATCCCCAATTACACGCAGAAAAATCAACCAGCTCCTCAATGCCACATTTACTCAATGTATTACCCAGTGACTGTCTTGACATTCCTACAGAGGCCCCAAACTCCACGTCGTCTTCAAGCTCCAAAAGGTTGCCAGGCATATCATCTTGGGACAGTGCTGATAACATCCATCACCCAGAGTTCTCGTCAAGGCAGGATTCTTATGCTTCTGCTCTACAACATGGACCCACAATACGGGAGGAACAGATGACGAGAGTTGCAGCAAAGCAAGAGCAAGTTGGAACTTGCAGTGACACTCCTCGCACGCCCAACTCGCGCAAGGGAAAATTAGGTGACCTGAAGTATTCAATTACGAAAATAAGGGAAAAGCCAGACGAAGGTACGGCCCAAATCCTAGATGCCTTATCAGATGATTTCAATGGCTCTCCTTGCAGTAATCCCCAACTGCAAGCAGAAAAATCAACCAACTCATCAATGCCACATTTTCTTAATATGTTACCCAGTGAGTGTCCTGACAATCCTACAGTGCCTCCAAACCTCACTTTGTCTTCAAGTTCCAAAAGGGTTCCAGGTATATCCTCTTGGGACAGTGCTCATAACCTCAATCACCCAACTACGTTATCGAGGTCGGTTTCATATGCTTCCGCTCTACAGCTTAGTAGCTCAAGGCGAGAGGAGCCTATTACAGAAGCCGCGACCAGGCAAGAACCAGATGAACCATTTACTTTGTTGCCTACAAACGATCGTAACTGGATACTAGGAACTAAAGGAAGCCAAGAACAACTGTTTCAACCCAGGTACGTTGACGCAATAGGAAGACTTCATCATGGCTCTTGTGTTCGTGGTGCCGAGAAGTCGAGAGAGTGCAAAAAGCACACAAGCCAAGACTGTGACATTGGAGTAACAAGTCGCTGTCGCTTTGCACATTCCTGGAGAGGGGATACTCTTCAGCATGTGTGTACCAAGTGCACACGCAATAACAGGGATGTTTGTAAAGAAAAGATCCATCATGAAATGTATATTTGGAACTTAGGCCCGTACTATAAGGAGGATGGGACGATTTGGAAAGAATCGCCAGAATAACATCTAAAGGGAATGAAAGCACATTGGCCTTGAAGAATTTCTCGTTGTAAGTGTTCAAGGTCAATTTTTGTGATCAAAATGCGCCATACGGAGATAAATTCAAAAAAACTAGACAAGTAAGCTGAATAGCCACCAAGCAAAAAATTGCAGTGAACAATACCATTAGCTGAGTTTACTTTTAACTGTGCAGCGTAGGACTTAAATAGCTGAAAGTCGGACTTTGCCTAGAAGGCAGAATTAAAATAATATATGTCAGAAATCATTGAATTAATGTTTTTTTTATGTTAAAAGAGGAATCTTTTTTGACAAACATGTAGCATTTTTGTCACCAGCGACAACGGTTTTGCAATTTGTAATAAAATTTTACTAGTTAAAGTATTTACCAGACTTTCATGCTGTAAAAGCTTCGTTCCTTTAAAAGATTTCGTACTCTTCGGTTATGGGACGACGCAGGAGAGTTGGTATCAAGACGTCTCATACGTGTTTGTTCCATTGAACTGGATTCAGTCGCTAGCAGAACCCTACTATAGCGCGGTTCGGGCTGATCGTCTCTACAGAACGAAGACGAACTGGTTATAATCTCCCATATAATCAGTTTTAGTTCAGTCTGGATGATACACGAAGTGCTTACTATATTGTGCATAAACAATAGCCAAGACAACGTAAGCAGGCCACCCGCTGAGTGGAGGACCTCCGCAAGAGTCCCCTGGATTATGGTTGGTTCCTCAACAGTTTACCAGTTTTAGAAAGACTGACAGCTAGACTAGCCATCGTTTGCCTCCATAATACTTCCTCATGTACAATGTGTATCTCAAACACGCCAGTGAAAATCTACTAGCAGTATGGGGAACATGAGAAAGACGTTAATCGGTAAGTTAACTCAAGCAACTCGGAAAGGCACTTCCCAACTCCCCCCAAAAAAGTCAAACCTATGACTTCCGCACATCGACAGGACGCTGTACCATTGGAGAAGATGTTGGTCAGTGAAACAAGGACACGTAGTTCAGTGAGTTGTACTTGCAATGAGACTTGGTTCTTTGCAGTCAGAACAACAATGATCGCAGAAATTGACAATTTTAGTGGCCTTGAAGAAAGCTATTTCATGGTCGAGTTTGCTTAAACCCTGTTCCAGTACGGCTAGCTACTCTGTGCACTTCACGCGTAATGTGCCATTTGATCTGGCTTCCTTTGCAGTGAGATAGCCATCTGATTTTCTTAAATGCGCACATCCCGGCTTTTGTTATTAACCGGCTTTAATTCCTCAAGCGTGTACAACTCCCTTACACTGTATATCAGCTTGATGTTGTTAAATTTGAATACTCTAATGTCAAGAGGTGATGACGGTATTTTTTCGTAGAAAGAAAACTCATCCCCACAGAAATCGCAGAAACAAATCACCATGGCCAAACATAAAGTCTATCGAGTTTTAGTATGATTCTATTACTACTAATTGAGCAATCGGATTGGCTGAACTATCGTACACTATCAGCCGTTAGTGTGCAGCGGCTGCGCTCTCTCGTTTTTCTCTCCCAGATCCCGCTCGTCGCCGGCCCGCTTTATTTTTCGGTCGTCCCCACCGATCGAGAGCCTGGAGCAGGCTGTTCGAAAGATGGCTTTTTAGTTCGTTATCAAACACAGTTTCCTCAGACCTATCAAATGTGAATGGCAATGGTTCAATATTTTTACAATCATCTCTTGTCAAATAATGGCTTTTGGTCTGCGTGTTTTCACTGTTTATATGGCTTTAATTGTGATTTTTCTGCATTTTCTTTTCTGAAATCTTCCAAACGTTTTCACAGTACATCGAATTTGGCCAGATAAGATTTTTAAACACGGCATGTCTAAAGAGAAAACACGAGAAAATTCACTGTCAGGTTTGCTTTTTTGAGGTCATGCTGACGTCACAAAATATCGGAAAATCCGCGAGGGTCGCGAAGATTACTAGACCTTTTGTCCTCAGTGCGCATGCGTAATAGGGAGCTTTAGAAAACCACGACGGCGACACCAACGAGAACATCACCAAACAAAAGGTTTAATGAGGCGAACAATGGTTCTGCATGTGCGTTTTGAATCTTTGTGCATTCCTTTGCCATGCTCTGTGAAACAACAACGTGAAATGACCAAGTTTTGCGTCGTCTGAGGAACGCGAACGACGACGACTAATTTTTCTCATCTTTACTTGGAATTGAACGCTGTCATTGCAAATTTAGCCGATATTAGAGTCATTGGCGTTCTGAACAGATCTAGAAATTGCAAGTTTCGCAGGTAAAACATAAATTCATTTTTGACTAAGCGACATCCTCAGCGTCGCCGTCGTCACTGCTTAAGCTCCCTAACAGCGTGATATGACAACGTCTGACGTGTTTTGGAGAACATGAACCGAAATGGCTAATTTTTCGTGTCTTACCTTGGAATTGAACGCTGTCATTACATATTTAGCCTGAGCAAGGTTTTAGACCGATAGGCATGCTGATCAGCTCTACACAGTTGCGACATTCGAGGGTAAAATACAAATCATTTTTTAACAAGGTGTCATTGTCGCCGTCGTCATTACTAAAACTCCTTAGTAAAACTATAGGGAACCACCTTAAGGACGTTCGCGCTAATTGTTTCTGCTCATCCCTACTGCGCACGCAAATTCACACGCCATGTCATGCATCGAGCGCGCGCTAAGTAATGAAATGAACAATGATAGGGCAGATGGCCATCGCTATAGCTTTGCCTGGAGTTGACGATCTCTTTTGATGAATCATTTTCTCTACTGATTTTCTACGTTTAGCGAAAAAATAAAGAAAATCTAACGACTAGAAGTTTGAATTTTTTGCAAAATGCGCCATCGAATTCCACTCTTTTTAGCTCTTCGTTTATCTGTGCGACGGTTTCAAATGCCTCTTGGAGAGTTAAGTTTTGTGGAAACGTTGGTAACATTTGGAATTTTTTACTCAACAGACCCACTTCTACAAAGTGTGACTAAGATCGTTTACCTCCGTTGACTCACCCTCGATATTTTTCACTATAAATTCCTGTAGACCATGCTGAATTAGGTGCGCCAATTTTTCAAAATCAGTGTAGTTTTCCACACGCTTCATCTCTGGAACGAAGTGGGTGACCCCCAATCTTTTTTGCATTTCTAACACAAGTAACTCATTATCTGACTGCAGTAAAAATTTCGAAGAAAATCTATCGACTGGAAAATGTTCGCGCGAGATTAGCAAAAATACGAGATCGAAGTCAGGAGTGATAAAAACACATGAACATAGTATGTCTGCCCTAACACCTGAAAGTTCTAAAAGCGTTGCAAGAGTGTTAAAAAGTATATGAAAAGGTGCAGATGATTACAGATTCAAAAGAACTTTGAGATTAGGACTCATTTAGGGCCGTGAGGGACAGATAATTACCGGTCAGTGTTCGACCAGTAATCCATTGAACTAAAAAGCAATTGTGAACAGCCTATTACTAGTAGTAACAAACTTCGAAAAGGTTAGTTATGTATCTGCTACTAAACAGTTTTCCTTATGAAAAGGAAAGCTACTAGAGTTGTCAATAACAAGTACACGAGGCAACTTTATTGTAGGCAATTAGTTTTCTTAGCTGAAAGACAAAGTCATGATTAGTGTTTGTCATTAGCGCAAGACATCCCCTGCAAATAGGCCACGTTCGATATATATATGTTATTTGCCGGCTTAGGGTCGGTCCGTATAGTGAAAAACTGTGACCGAGGTCTTGAAAAGCATTTTCAAGCCCGAGGTCACAGTTTTTCACTATACGGACCGACCCTAAGCCGGCAAATAACACGTTTTTTTTCCTGCAGTAAATTGGTTTTACAGATTACAAATGGGTTTGTTTACGCAGCTCTTGTCGTTGAATCGACTTGCGCGCCGTCTACTAGTAGACAAAGAAAGGTGTATTAAAGAACAGATTTTTTTCCTAACTACTTTATGTTAGTTGCATTTATTTCACCAGTTAAGTTCTGCAAAGTTGCTTTTGCGGTGTGAAATTTTGTGTGAAGTTTGAAGTTTTACTACAAAAACAATTTCTGTCAGTCGTTGCTTTCAAAATCACTTGAAATCAGACTTTCCTACCGTAAATTGGACAGCAGAAAGCGAGGAAATTCGTCAAGTGTATTCCACAGAAATTCTCCTAAATACAGCAACGATCAAAGCGGTAAACTCGACTGAAATTGACTCAAATTTTACGGCGAGAGAAACACAGGATTACGCGCCATCACAGCGTCAAGCTACAATCAACCAATTCAAGCAAACTCTCACAAGTTCAAAACATTCAATTGAATTTACTTACAGTGACTTTCCTTGCCATTTTAAAGTGAACAGAGATAAACTTGCGTTGACTAATCGTGGATGGATGTGTAAAAAAGGCAAAAGATTGACGGTTACCGCTAACTTTTAGGACTGAGCGAATTCAAATTTAAGCAGCGGGGAAAAAATCCGGCCCGTGGGCCGTATCGTAAAAAGCTGGACCGGTCACGTGCGTATGATTAGCCAATCAAATTCGAGGATTTAGGATTCCGGCCCGCTCAGATGCTTGAGAAAAAAATAAATATCAATATTCTAACATGGCTCCGAGGCTTTCAGGACAAACTTCTATATTTGGCGTTGTTTTGAGCCCATCACCCTACGAGTGCTAGTTATCAAGCTCACGCGAAGACAGATTTGTTATCAATAACTTTGGTCTCCAGTATATGGAAACGTTCTTTCGAATTCCTTTAATAGTGATCTCATATTCGCTGTCGAAAATTGTTTTATTATATGTTTTATTATACGACTAAGAAAATAACTTAATATTACCGTGTTTCAGAACAGGCTAATTTCACGTTTATTTTCAATTGCACTACAGTGCAAATATATAAACGCGTCCGCGTCCGCAATTTTCTTATTCTAATAAATGAGTTATCGTATGAAAGTTCGGACGGATAAGGATTCACACTACTCTTGATATTTGAACTGCGCTAGAGTGATTTTGAATAATGATATCTTTGTGTGATTACTCTTTTTGCTTTTTAGTTACCGCTTTCTCAACCTTGTTTCAGTTCCCTTAAACTTTTCTTGGTTGTTCTTCTTCTTCTTCTTCTTCTTCTTCTTCTTCTTCTTAAAACTTCCTAAACCTTCTACCATAATTTATTTTCATACCCTATTTTGACTACAAACACAGAAGACGTTTTTAAATGTACAAAAACCACACGACGTGTCTTGATAACCTGTAGTCAGCTTTCTTGTGACTACTTTCGATCAAAGTGTTTTGCATCTTCAACAGTAAACACATTTCCATTTACGGCTGGGAGTTGACAGCGCCTTATTAATTAACTATTCTTGTCAACTTTACTTCACAATTGCTTTCTCCGTCAATAGTTTGTTGCTATGGATGTGTAACCTTGGAAACACGGGAGACATTTCCGCCTCGATCTTACACTATGTTGGTTTAGAATCACTTATAAAGCCGCAGTGATTAGCCTGGTTAAAAGAGATCCATTATTCGAACCCAGCTTCCAAGTGCGTTATTGGCAACTAAGAGAAAACTGTTAACTGGACAAAGAAATTAACGATGTAATTTCATTTCTTGTCACTTGTAAACAATTCCTTTTAGTCATTTAAATGCATCAGAAATTTCCATATGGTACTCGTCTTGACATCGCGAACGGAAAGAATCAGCCATGTTGGATCGTGAAAAGTGATCGAGTCGAGTGAAAATAGCGAAAAGAAGAATTTCTGCCGTTTGTAAATCAGCAGTGAATCATTGAAAAGGTAGGTAAAGCTAGAATCTTTTTTTTTCTATATAGTTAATAATATATGTTCCATTTCTGTCCGGGATTTCTGTGTCGTCCTTTTGAAATAATTGTATTTTGGAAACGGCGTTATAAACACGAACACATGTAAATTAGTTACAAAATTACAGGACAACATAGTGAAAATTATTGCCTTACATGGCCCTCTCACAAACTTAGGTTACGGATTAACTTACGTTTTATTCCGCTCCACACCAAATAGAAATGGTTAAATTTGAAACGAGAAAGGATTACACTTGTTGATATATTACTTGGCAAATCGGAGTGCAATAAGTTCAGATAACGACCGCTTCGTGGTGATCAATCATCATGGATGATTGTTAATGTTTTCAAGCGTATGCTAAAACTGATAAAATAAAAATAATTTTGACGTTGCTTTCTTTCCGTTCAAAGGTCCGGCCAAATGATCGGACTTCCTGTCACAAAAAAAAATAACATTACGGGAACAAATGATGATATTGATGCTTTGCTCTAAATCGACTGCACTTTATAAATTGTGTTTGCGGTCAAATCGTTTTTCGTGGAACAGCTGAAGAAAATCTTTTTTATTACTTCATCACCACGGTAACATCTCTTTATCGCTAGGAATTCAAAATCGATAATTCAATTCACTTTTATTTTTGTTGTCATTTTATTTAGCTTGCCAAACTTTGAAGCCGGAGACCGTTCAAACACGCCGGCTGACAAGGAGGAGAGATTTGGTGCTTTGCATTCGGACAAGGTAAGTGTTCAGTTAAGCTTTAAGTTGCGCCAAAAAAAAACATCAGTGAATTTGCATGGATTGTTCTTAATAGCGCTGCGTCTCCACGAATCAAAACTGGCATCGGTTGTCATTTGGTTAACAGTGTAATATATCTTTTGCTTACTAAATAATTAATGTCGTCAAAACGCTTGTTATGAACATTTTCCACAGGAACATTAGACTATTGAGACTTATCAGTGGAGGGATTTGTAAACTACAAATTCCCTTTAGGAATCAATTAAACGATTTGAACTACTCATTTAGCTTCATTTGGGTTTTATTTCATAGTAACGCACTAGAGAGCTTCCATTAACAAACTGAAACTGTGGTTACCCGGTGAGAAATTGCTCTTTTTAAAACGTGTTGATAACAACCTTTATTACAAGGCAGGTAGAACTTTGTTAGTGAAGTTTAAAACTCCCTGCTTCGTCATCTGTTATGATTGAACTTTGCTTGGAGACTCAGGAACGAGAGAAAACAGGCTGTTTACACTTCCTATACGGCAACTGTCAATCAGGCAGCCGAATATTTATTTGTTTCTAGCTCTCTGAACAATTTTCAACAGCAAAGAAACTCACCTAAGGGCGCAGGAGTGACTGCAAGTTACTTGAAGAACTCTCAAAAGATCGCTCGTCACCTTCATCATTGATACAAAACTATTTGACTTCAATGTTCAGCCATGTCAAACCAGTTTTCAGTATCACAAAGAGTAACTCAAGAATATTTACATAACACATAAAATTGAGTAGTAAATTTGAACCACTTCAATTATCTTAGTGCTCCAATGTTGGTTTGCTTTAACATTTTGTTTTCGTCATTCAAGAGCTTGCTCTCTCAAGTTAGCCAGTTGGTTCAGTAATCATGACATTTTAAAGAAACTTCAGCGCAAAAACAACTGTTTTAACTTTTAAGTTTCAGTAAAACCATTTAAATTTAACTCTAGCAGGGGAGAGCGAGTTGAGGATGGTTCCTCTGACATGCACAATACCTCTTCACTCGCACACTCGGCTGCACACTACTTGTGTTGTAGTTTAGTATCTCTGCCATTCCTGACAACCGGTTAAGGGTCGTACTGATCAAAAGATCATGTCTGATGGTCCAAGTGCTACAATTTACAAACAATTTACGAGAACCAGACAAGTTACTGTTATTTGCTTGATTGAATATTGATTGAAGTAAACTGAGGAATTGCCAAGCGTCCTGAGAAAGTCACTGCCTGAGAAATCACTGTTCGTGCGCTTGTACTAAAGTCATTTGTAGTATGAAAATTTTGTTATTCACAAACTGTATAGCCTCGGATTAGCTTTGTTCCAGAGAAACCGTGACAAATCAAGATGTGGGTTTTGCGGTAACCCAGATTACTTGTCCCTCACGTGACATAGGCATCATCTTAGATTTCAATCAAAGCGCACGAATTGTATAACACACTGAACATATTTTGCAAAAGCAATACGCACTCAGTAAAATCTTACCATGGCTATCTTGGTAGAAGAAACAACTGTTACCCTTCTTTTAGAGTAAAAAAAAGAGTACTTTTATCAAAACGGCGGCCACTATGTGTATAACTTTTTCGCTACTTGGGATATCTACACAAAATCTTGGTCCCATTGTTTTTACCTATGAATAACCTGCTTACAAATACGAAACGCGCTCAGATTTAGAAATAGACTTTATTTCCTTTCCATGTCTTATAAGCTGAGTCGAGTTTGCTTACTGATCAATATGCATTGAACCTCTCTCTTAACAGACACCCAGAATGGCAGCAGTTGCGTCCAATTTTGCTCCGACAGTCACAGTAAAAGTGTACAAGAATGGAAACCGCAACTTTCTTGGTAAAACGCTTGTTATCAACAGACGTCACATCCGGACAATGGACGCCCTGTATGATGAAGTTACAGCGCACATTGCGGCGTTTAATGCTGTGAGGAAAATTTGTACACCCATCGGCGGTCGACCAATCCAGAGCTTGGAGAATATTCAAAACAAGAGCGTCTACGTGGCGGCAGGACGAGAAGAGTTTAAAAAGCTGAACTACGCCGATCTGGGCATTTCAAAGCGGCGTCCGCCTCGTAAGACGAACAATTCTCCAAAGAAAATGGTCATTGTGACGGAGGGAAGACATAAGATGGATTACGAGTGGGGCAAACGAGAGTTGAAAATCATTCACGTGTTCTGTAATGGAGATGTGTTCAGACCGAGTGTGAAAATCGTACTTCAAAAGCGATTGCAGCAAAGTATGGAACAAATTTTAAACATTGTGCAAGAGCACGTTTTCGTGGCGGCCGCCATCGCTGCGCTATATACAATCGACGGCAAGCTGCTGCTAGCCCCCTCGCAGTTAGTCTCGGGACAAAATTACGTGGCTGTCGAACGAGGGAAGTTTTTTAAACGAGCGAATTATGGCGGTGCAGCGTCTTCACTATCAAGGAGTCCCCGAGCACCATTTTTACCTCAAATCGGTAACGGTCAATTGACCAACAAAGAAGGACGATTGCCAAAGAAGAATAACTCGAAACGGAAACCAAGGGTTCATCTTGCAAAAACTAATGTCGAAAACAAAAGCAATGAACTCTTGCCACGTGACCAGTTAAAAACTGTCAAAACTGAGTCTGTCGAGTCACCGCGTGACATAGTATCCAACTTGTCCCCAGACCTCACAACCTTTACTCGTGGGCTCCGAGTATCTCAAGATAATTTCACAATATCTGCTTCGCCGCCTACACAGCTTGAAAACGAGACTCCAGTACAAGAATACGCAGGACTTAAAGAGGAAGATAACAAGGAAGATAGTTTAACAGTTGGTAATGTGTTTAAGGCCAGCGGCTTGCTCCAGGAGAAGGCGGCTGAAGTGAAAGACACACATCAAACAAAGGAGGAAAAGCCAATCGATCTACTTCCGGCGGAAGAAGTTTTGGAGGAAGTACTTGAACAGGTCGAAGACTTAAGGAAGAGTTCCGGCGACAAAGACCAGGACACCGAAGGCAGGCATGAGGAAAATGAAGACTTTGAAGACATTGAGACTGTGGAAGATAATTCAAAGTTGAATCAAGCCAAGGACAATAAAGAGAAGCCGCAAATACAAGCCTGGCAGCATGAAGATTTAGAATCACGGGCAGCTGCGGAGAGCTCCAAAGAGACGGAGCTGAATTCTCGGCTCTCACCCAACGATAAACGCCAGGAACCTTCAACCTCGTCAAACGTGGACGATG
>Ga0126339_10000438_pt1 | contig 22723 bp, 15 predicted proteins | sample OrbTmetagenome_2_FD_92532 | JGI IMG/M metagenome (GOLD analysis project Ga0126339, IMG submission 92532) | Coral microbial communities from Petempiche,Puerto Morelos, Mexico - Orbicella T R C metagenome | ecosystem: Host-associated > Invertebrates > Cnidaria > Coral | place: Petempiche,Puerto...
AGAAGACAGTTCTGTTATGTGATCAAGATTTTTGGTGGCTTCCAAGAAATCCTTGAAATCATGGCTCTATATTTCATAATCACACCATCTTACACCTCGATCTGCTGATGTAATACTAGTTCCCACTGAAACTATTAAATCATTCGCAATTTACCTCATACAAGTTGGATTATTTTCATTAGTAACAACATTCCGAAAAATAACTGAGGAGCTCCGCTTTTAGGCTGGCCTAAATCTATATATTAAGATATCCCTAACCCAGGCCATAGAATGACACTGAAAATTCCAACTGAAAGGGGTGGGGATCTCAAACAAAAACAGGAAGTTAAAACTGATCTTTCATAGGTGTTGGCAGGAAGAGAGGGCAAGTGAGTTCAGACCAAAAGATCTACTTCAAAGGGAAAACATGTTTTCTGGGAAAACACCATTATTTTTGCAATGACTTTAGAATGGAGGTACATTTAAAAACAAACACTTGTGCATGTAGAAGCTACATGTACATGTAGCAAGCATTTGTTTTTGCCCTTGTAGGACCTTGTAAGACCAATCAAATACACGGTTGGAATGCAAACCACCACTCTGAATCTGGTGGTCTCCATGGGAATTCTTTCTTTTCTTCAAGTCCTAATGTTTTGACTGTGAGAACTGCTAACTCTCAAGAATGCTGTCATTGAACTATGCATGTAAATTAACATACATACGTGTATTACTTTCACTTTTTTGCAAAGCTTCACAACTTAAGATTAATAAATACAGGTGGCTGTGTTTAAATAATAAACATTACATTGAATTCTTATGATAACAAACAATTTTCGGGTCATTTAATCCTTTTGTGTACCAGTTTTGTCACGAACTTGTGCTAACCCTTCATAAAAGTCTTCAACAGAAGTTGTGGAATTTAAGCTATAAAAACAAAACCAAAAATGAAAAAAATTTAGAAACAAAAGCTGCACAACTTATGCCCACACCACAAGATTTACGCATTTTAGCATTTCCTCTAGCCCAATCTAAACACCTGAGTTCAGCCCTTTAAACTGTGGGTGTAAATAGTACATGTGAACTTGAAAAACCACTCGAATCAAGCCAAAAGACCGCATTTTATGTTCAATACAAAAGTGCATATGCATATATGTTCATTTTGTTTCAGGCCCCATTTATATGGTCTCGGGTACTTAAGACAACCCTTCCCTGGGGCAACTTCATCGCCTGTTTATATGTCAAAAAGTCACCCCTGTTGGCCAAGTCAAAATCGATCCTACATGACTATCCACAACCCTTATTAAATATTCAAATGTAGAAATATCCCTTTTACTTGGAGTCTCCCTCAGTCATTTTATCACAGTGCATTTTGCTGAGTTAAATTTTACTTCTTTGATACAAATTTCTGCTTTAAATCCTAAAATCTAAGCATTATGTGACACTTACCACACTGAGAGTCAAAGGCGAGTCAAAGTGTTTATAAAAGAAAGTTGCCCCACCTGTAAGAGTTACCCTTCCTGCCGAGACAAGACAACTCGCCCACCCGAGTTGTCTTACCTCCCAAGACAGGTTCGAGATCTTCATGTAAATGGTTGGTTGAATTCTTCAAAGTAATAACTGAAAAGTTAGCTTGGCCAGGGCAATTCAGATGAAGGGTTGTCTCAGAAACCCAAGCCCATACAGATGGGCCCTCAGTCAACATGGTACAGTGTTGAGACAATAGGAATTAGACCACTAACAACTTGGAGGATTTTTAAACCACAGACTAGAACTAAACATCCCTAGCTGCAAAGAGAGTTTTGCTTAATAACCCAGGGCTTGTAAATGGATTTTCCAGTCAGGTTACGAGTTGCCCAACAGGCAAGTGAATTTTAATGGGAAAAGTTGAGCTGAAATTGAAATGACAGAAATATAAACAGAAGTGAAATTTTTGTTGGCTACTGAGAATCTTCTGAGACATTCAGAATATCTGCTAAAGTTATAAAAAATTTATGTTCTGTACTATCTATCTGCATTCAACAAATACAAATGAACATAATTTTATTTTGGTGTTAAGCAATGTTCATATGTGCATATATTTATGCTTCTGAAAATTTTATACCCTGTAAAAATGACCATACATATTTGTGTTTAAACAACATTAGACCCATTTCCCAACGGAAAAAGAAAAGGATGAACTGATCTCATTATCACTCAAAGAAACACTGTAAATTCTTCACCTGAATGCTCACATCTTTTAAACTAAAAAAATTCTGAAATTTGATCCATTTAATAAGAAGTAAAATGGCCCACACTTCAAATGTATTTTGCCATGTCCTGTGGTCCTTTCACACCTGTTCTCAAAATTTATATAACATGTATGCAGCCAAGAACAACAGAGCTAGCTTATATACAGCTTTAGCCAAAAACAGATAGAGTTATCTCCAAAATTATGCTAATTTGGCTGTGCTAAATTTTTTATATCTTTTTTCATAAATGATTTTTTCACAATTCATGTTAAACATTTGTAGAATGATGTCTTGAAGCCATGACAAGCAATTTACAAATGGACCTGAATGTCATTTTTGTAATAACAAGAGATCTTTATGAACAAAAGCCTGATGGTTCGCATTGCTGATTAGTTTCATTTATAATGCATCTGTTACAAGAAGGATGTCTATCAGAGGATTTCTTCCTGTGAAAAGAGGTACTATATCAGGCTATAAAAGATATCAAAAGTGCCTAACTGCCCAAGCCCAGAGCACGTTGACCTTGGCCTAAGCTCACAAGCCAATATCCAATACGATATGCTAAATAATAATATTATAATGTCTAAGCCAAACAAACCAGCTTTTACTGGTTTTACCTAAAGAAACACTCTCATTTAGCTTGTAAAGCAGTTTCATTTAGAATTTCCACCACTGAATCACTTTTTCATCAGCCAGGCTGTAAATTCAAGTTCAAGTTCACCTTTTTGAGAACAAGCTCTGAGCCAAAAACAAAGCCAATCAGCTGAAGATCTATAAACAACAAGAATTTTACTAGCAACAACAGGTGCCTTTCTATAAGCTGGACAGCCAGGCAAAGAACCTGAGATCAGAGCTTAATTGGTGATCAGTAGGAGCGGGATTGAAACATACATCATAAATGAATATTTCCTCTTATTTGGTATCTATAAACTGCACATGCTCTCTAATCTTGATGAAACAACAATTGCATTTCATTTTTTCAGCCAGGTACATACAATTTTACCTGTTGTTAAAAATTGTTTCACTTAGCACGACATCAGTGGATCAACTACATGTATTATAACCCAAAGTCCAAGGCTGTTTAATTTACAACTACTTTCCACCCTACATGGAATTAAATTGAATTGCCAAACTAAATTGCCACCAGTTGTATCTATTAAAAAGGTCATGCCAATAAATAATTATTATTTATTTACAAACTTGAACTTTTTCCAATATTTTTTTGACCTTGACAACTATTTGAATAGTGTTGGAAATATTATTTGGTTATATCAGTTAAAGTCTTGAAAACAAATGGGCTATGTGATAATTGATACCCAGAACAAACAACACCCCCTGAAAGGAACTACAAATATATTTTTTTAAGATCAGGTTTTCTATTCTTTATTCTATTCTTCGCTTAAGCTATGAATCATTCAAGAGAATCTGAAACCCTCACAAAAACAATAATAATAGATATGTCAAGAGTAAATAAATTAAAAGACAGAAAAATAATAAAGACGCTCGATCGTTTAATTCGAAAAAAGTATTTAAAACATAATCAGCGCCGTTAACGTTTGAATTACACAGTAGGTTATCTTAGCTTTCCAATAGATAATTTTACCTTTCCCACAGGTAGAAAAAAATCTTTCCCTTTTTGTTAAAGAATTCTGATTGCTAAAATAAGTGTAAAAGCAATAAAGTAATACACGCTTTTGTAATTTGAAAAGATGTACTTGTGGAATCATCGTGGGAACAATAAACGTGAATGGATCCCCTAGTATGTCGTGACAACACCGTGTACATTTAATTTCCTTGTTTAGCAACTCTTAGCACCTTCGTTATTAGGCTCTCTTTTGTCTTTTAATGATTTACGTTCCAACAAGTTCTCGGTGGAATATTTCAGAACCGAACTCGAAGCGTTCTCGAACAAATGATGCAAATATTCAACAAAGGAAGGGGAACGATTGAGGCTATTGTCTGCTTCCACTCAGGCATTTACTCCGCAAATGAAAACAAAAAGATGGACAGACCACGTGTTTCAGAGCAGACAGAGAGTCTGGAATTGAACAAAGCTATCGCCATGAATATAATTGCAAATCGAAACCCATAGTAGCTTTTGTCTGTTTCAAAGGCTCGCTGGAGACATCATTGACAATACCTTAAACAAATACTTGCCATCAAAAATTGGAAATGAATTGGGCATACAAGCGCTGAGCATTACAGAATAAACAGGGGGAAAAGACGCCATCAAAACACGGCGCCTTTGCTCGGGGCCGCTAACTACAAACAGCATATAAACACTGACATCAAGCGAACGCTACATTGTCAAACCTACCTGGATTCCTCGACAAAGCCAATCCAGTGATGTCTGTGAATAATGAGACGCAAGTTTAAGTCTTATTTTCCGTTAAAACACACAAGCAACACACAATCTCAACAAACAGTCTGTAAACTGATCAGTAAAATGAGAGAAAGAACAGTGCGTGTAGACTAAACTATCAGCGAATTTGCCAGCAGCAGTGGCCATGGGCCATAATATACACTACCAGTCAGTCGAATTTATAATATTGCAGCTCGATAGTTTTGTGTACTCACCCGGCGAGACGACTCGTTCGTAATGATAAGGATTCACGCAAACGCTGTCACACTTTAAATCAAAAGCAAACTGGCAGTACTTGACGTGCTTTAGCTCGTTCTTGTGCAAATCAGGCCATCTCCATATTCGCGCGTAAATAACATGGGGGAAACCTTTCCGTCCAGCGACTTGCAACCTTCCGTCTAATGTCCGTTGAATGGTAACGCATTTCGACGGATGCGTTCCGCCAGATGTTATAGCGGTGATCAGCGAGTCCAGTTCGTCCCTTTTCTCTTTGAGTTTCTTCACGAGCGATTCTATAGCCCTCTTCGCGAACGACTCTGATTCACCGCCTTGTCTGTGGCACATCAGACTGTGAACGATACTCAAGCAAGCATCAGAGCTGTTCGGCGCCACGGCCATCTTCGACAGCCTCTCCGCGACGGAGCTCGGCGTAGCAAACAGGGACGTGTCTATCTGTTCGTAGCCGGTGCTCGGTGAGTCTATCCTGTTATGGATTTCAGACAATAACGACAAGTCGCACATGAATGTTGCCACCAGGAAAGAGTTTCAAATCACATGCATATAAACGTTCAACAGAGCCCGCACGATGTCACGACAAAACGACAAGACTGCAACGTGCATGCGCAAATGTTTCAACATAAACACTACCCCCACCCCCTTCAAAACTACTTGCTCTTCTCCGTCTGACATGGTAGGCCACTTGCTAATATGACTAGCCGAGCCGAAGTTTGCGTGAAACACCAAATTGGCCGAGAGCGACCAGAGGCGGCTGTATTTGTGTGATGATTATCAAAAATTATGCGTTCTGAGTGAACTTTGTTTACATCGGTGTTGCTTGATTTTCTCATATAATTAATATTAGCATCGACTTGTCAAAAATAAATAAAGTCTGGCAAACTTGCAGCTGCGATAAATCAATAAACACGAATAGAGGAGCTCGTTGAATACACTGAAAGAGATATTTCCAGTTGAAAAGCATTTACTGGCAGTCGTTTGTATGGCTGGCACTAAAATCGAACAACCTGCCTGTGGAGGCACGGTGCCTGATGGCGAGTTAGCGCGTGAGTCTGAGTCCAGGCCGGAGTGCCTCTGTCTATTCTACCCACCGACCACATTAAGCCACATTTTCTTCTCCATTTCTCTTTTCTTTTTCTTTTTTTTTTCATTATTTATCTCCACACAGGACGCTATCAAACTTTGCTGATCCTAACTGTGCTGATAGTATGCAGAACGCGTGACACATATGACGCGTCTTTGCTCACAACGAGTCTCTCCGCGGTTAATGAAAAATAATAAATAATTCAATATTTAAACAGGATAAGTGGCACTCTTGCCAAAATGGTCCTGAATGACTATGATAAGTTCTTACATTGCCATGAAACATAATGAAAGCTTCACGATAACCTTCAAGAAAACAGTCAAGATAACGAAAACAAGTCTAAACTTAAATGAAACATGTTCCATATATACCAAGACGATCACTTTCACTAAACTGGCCTGTCTTTTCCGAAACATGGGGCTATTTCAAAGTTCCTGAAGTGGGGGAAAGAGGGTGGGTGGGGGTATAAATCTCATTTCACAGCCCAGATTTTGCTCAAACCCCAGTCCCGGGTCAGGTAAGTTCGTCCAGTTTTATGCATCTCGAATTTACTTACGAAAAATCTGTCTGAGACGTATAGTGCATCTGTTTTTTTTGCGTCTTCCTGGCGTATAAAATTGTAAAACTCGACTGATATTTAATGTGTCTTATATTCCGTTTTTATACCTAGACGTGCGTAGTCTAGTCCGTCGGCTCAAGTAAATACGCTTATTATGTTTTCGCGAACAAAGGTTTCTTCCTGTCTTCCGTGGTCTTTCTAAACAATTCCTAATGATCTGATAAAATTACTTCATGTTGGAGACGCGACAAAGGTAATTACAGTGGGCCTATGAAACCAGCGTGTTGTCGGTCAGCAGTGACTGAAAGACTTCTGGCCAGTGAGTTACATTTGTAGTAACTGGCTTAGTGACTTCACAATAATCATGTGAGTTCTCTTTCCAAGCTCTCCTCAAACACAAATCCAGAATGACCGGTGATGTTTTCTTTTTCAACTGGAACCAGCGAAAAGAGTACAGATAACTGTTATTTTTCTGGCGTAGCGTAGACGGAAAACATATGATGCCTATTCAGAGTGAAAACGTCGATCTTTCTCTGGAAACGTCTTTTTTAAATTTCTCAGGTGTAACGTGGACGCGGATCTCAGGTTTTCTATTTTTTTTTCCATTGGCACTGTTTACAAATCTTACGATGATTATATTACACCATTAACAGGAAGAATTTAGAAATGGAAAAAGCGTTCAACTCACTAAAAGCAAATTGAGATGTGCTCAGTGACCAAAGTAGCTTCAGCTTTCGAGCTGGACACTGACACCCATAGACAACTCGCAAGACATATATTATTACAAAGAGAAGCGAAAAAAAAATGTACACTTACATTGCTTTAACGAAATTCATTGTCAGTAAGAGGTAAGAGGACGTACACAAAAGAACTAGCGTCAATTTGCTTTTTATAAAAATAAAAAAATAATAAAAATAATAAAAAAAAAAAACAGAAACGCTCAAACAACAATGTAGTGTAGACGGTTTCATACAAGAGAACACATTACGTAAGAGTTTGACAGGAGCTAAATTTGTTTTCAGCAGATGAGCCCCTGAGAAGTCTGAGAATGACGACCCAGGAAAGTCGATACAACCTTCTAGAACTTACGATAGATAAGTCAACTGCCTTAGGAATGAATTTTGTAAACTCAATTTCTGAAACTATTGCTGATTTTTCGGAAATTAATGTCAACCTTCTTATTCAGTCAGCTCAGGCTCGACTGCACCGGCGCAAAACAAATTCCTATGTGGGCAATTTCCAGTTCAAACTACAACGATTTCCTAGTTGAACTCAACTATCCTTACCGGATGTAGAACCGGTTTTTAACGATTGACGATGAAGTTTTCTTCGACGAATGCCAGTTTTAAATTAATATAGTGAAATTTTCCCCCGAGATATCCGGAACTAACAACCTTAACGCTGGAAGTGAGATTAACCAGCTCCACCAGAGAGCTAGGCCGTCAGTAGCCTGAGAAAAACGCCTTTTATACAAATTCGAGGAATATCGCAATTTTTGCAAGGGATACAGTTCAGTCAAGAACTATGATTTTGCGTCAGTGAGTTTCAAAGTGAGGGCGAATTTTGCTTACATCACCTTCGAATTGCACCCGAAGCACGTTTGGCAAAACAATTGAATTTTCCTTTTTTCGGGTAATGACGAAGAAAAACATGAAAAACGCAAAGCAGATGTGCCCCTTGCGCTGCAAGCGTCACTACTGTTTTACAAGATAAAATCCTCACTCCATCCGAGCGGACAGCACTTTCAGCGTGTGTTACCAAAAAAGGCATTGTCACCTGAAAGGTTTCCAGTTTGAACGGTATCAAGTTTGCCAACCTTAACTGACAAGTTCGGCCCCAACATAATAAGACAAGTCACTTAGAACTGACACGAGAAGACCTCAACCAAGCCAGCATATGACAAAAGATGAGAAGAGATTGGAAAGGGGTTTTACTAAGTCTGCGCAAAAATTTCGCCACCCATGCAACTTTTGAGGTCAGCACCAGTTTGGTTTAGCTCATTATAAGAGTAATTTACAGCTAATAAAAATTCACTTTTCTCGCACACATTTCTTAAAAGCGTACATGTAACGGTAGTTAAAAAGATGGTCAAAAATAGTGGGAAATAGAAGTTTTACAGTTACCTTCCGCGAGGACTTTGTCTATTAATAAGTGGAGTCGTCTGGGTTTCTCGCCAACTGAAGTTCACTGAATACTTTTATCGTCTTAAAGCGAAATATATGTCTGTTTTAAATCAATGCATGTTGGATCCATGAGGTCATAATGGACAAAAATAAACCCGACGCCTCGGCAGTTTTATTTTTGAACAGTCCCATATTATGAAACTGACTGTGAAGCAGTACGGTATATGAACTCAGTTGCCATGGTAACGACAGGGCTACAAACAATATCCATCTGTTAGTGACCGATAAAGAAGTTGGCCTAGCGAAACTGAAGTCCTCAACCAACAAAAAGAGTACAGACAACTGTACTCTAGAAGACCAGTTCAGCAGGTTTTGAACTAGCTTACTGAAGTGTGATTATGAGCGAGTCGAAATGGGATGGGTTTATATGTTACATAGCGCGTGATCTTTTTATAAAATAGTAAAAACTTCATGCTTCAACTAAGTCCCAGATTTTGTTCTATGATCAGCAAAAGAAAACTTTACATATCACAAATATATTTACTACTTGCCCTTGGTTGCAAAGCTCTGCCAACATCATGCGGAGTGAATGTGTCTTTCCTATTTACGAACACAGGATATGTACAATTAACAGATGTACTGCAGTGCAGAAAAAAGCCAACAGCCTTTTCTCACAGCTGTTTCCTTTAGTGTATTAAAATTAGATATACCTAAACCATATGATAAACCTGTGAGAACAGCCTCTCAGCTGCCGGGGAAAAAATCCGTCTGTTCAGTGTACAAAGCTCGGGTGATCCTATGATGTAATTCAAGCTAGCGTTCAAGGTAGCTAGGAAAGCTTTCCCTAAGACTAAAGAAAGGGCTTTTCCTGAGGGGAAAACGCGGTCTGTACTTGCAATCGTCTGAAACTGGTGGCTTGTAGCCTGGGTAGCAAGTCTTCCCTTGCAAGCAAAGAGTTTCCCACTATCTAACCTAGCGAAAATTGGGACGAGAGCAAAAACAATAACAAAAACAAACAGGAGGAGAAGGCGAGGGAGGGGACTGCGAAAAAGCTTGTGCTAAAAACAGTCAACACTGGCGAATTTGTTTTTCTTGTTACGACGAGACAATTATTTTGAAATGAAGCCAGGTTAGAGTAAAAATATAACACAAACAGCGGTGATAAACATTGTACACCGACGCATTTTTATAATAAACTTGACGTTTTCTATGCTCAGGGAAACATACATTTTTAAAAGTGACCGGTGACAATTTTCGGACAACTACTTATATCGATAGTTGTTATTACAGGTCTTACCTTGCACATGGCTGACGCGCCTGAAATTTAAATTGACCAATCAGGATTTAGTGGGCGGGAAAAACTCTACTGTCCTGAATTCAATGTAAGTAAATAAGACTAGTAGTAATCGCATATTAAAGAGTGCGTTCGAGTTTTGGTAGGCTTGGCATGTTAAAAAAATCAAAAATTCTAGGGAAAGCATTTTGTGGGCTGAGCTGTTAGGTAGGCGTGAAATTGGTCTCTCTTCAGTACGGGCGAAAACAAATGAATTGATCGCAAAGCACGTGCATACGAGAGGGTTTGTTCTCGTTTATAAATGTATTGTGTAATATTATACATAAATCTGTGTTTTCTGAGCTGTTAGGTAGACTTGGTATGTTAAAAAAATCACAAAAATTCTATAGAAAGCATTTTGTGCCTGAGCTGTTAGGTAGGCGTGAAATTGGTCTCGCTTCGGTAGGGGCAAAAACAAATGAATTGATCGCAAAGAACGTGCGTACGAGAGGGTTTGTTTTCGTTTATACATGTATTGTGTAATATTATACATAAATCTGTGTCTTATACCCAGTCCGTAGTCTGCAGTCCGTAGTCTGCAGTCCGCAGTCCGCAGTCAGCAATCCGCAGTCCACAGTGCATGTCACTGACTGTGTAAATCGACACCAACCATGTTTGTTGCGTCGGTATGCGAGACGACGTGCTTTTAGTACCAAAACTAGGACAATTATCTTGTTTACGAACACGACTTTGAATCGCCTTGGCTTTGAGGTAACAGCTACAGGGCACTTTCACTTCCGAAACAATGAAACGGAGGACATGTTCGTGTACCAAAGCAACCCTGTGGGAGTTGAACTCATATCCCATTTAAACACTTTCGTTGGGTTTACGTTACATAGTTTGCGCACAGAAATCTAGGCAGCGAAGTGAATCTCATTTCCTCCTTTGATTTATTCGGCAAAAAGCAGCATTGGTTTCGGTCGAAGAGAAGTGGGTACACAACACGCAGCCAAACTACAGCCTTCTGTTCGTACGCAAAGTCGTACACATTCCGTGAAGACATGTCTACAAGGTTTTTAAATGCCACTAACTCTGACTTCGAACTTAAATAAAAAACTTATCCGCAGCGGTCTTCGGTAAGCTGCCTCGAAAAGTCGTACACATTCGTGAAGACATGTCTACAAGGTTTTTAAATGCCATTAACACTGACTTCGAACTTTAAATAAACAACTTCAGTATCCGCTATAGTCCACGATAAGCTTCCTCGACACTCGAAACCGGTTCGCAATATTGCGCAACACTCGAAAGAAGGCACAGGATCAACGCTATCGAAGTCATCGTGAGTAGTGATAAGTTAATAAAGATGGTGAATTTTAAGCTCGGTAACCTGTCATATATGAACTCAGTTAAATGACCTTGCTCTCCACGAGTTCTCGTAGCTCAGTGGATAGAGCGCCCGCGCGGTGTCCGGGAGGTCATGGGTTCGATTCCTGTCGGGGACTCAGAATGTTTCTTTGTCCCACGCTCGTGCCATGTTGATTAATTCACTTTCACATTTCATTACCGAGCTTAAAATTCACCATCTTTATTAACTTATCATTTTTGATATGTTTTTAACGACAAAATCGTTGCGACAAAGCTCTAAGTTTAGCGTCTCTGACAGCTTTCCTCTGGTTCAGCTAAAATACAGTCTATATATATCTTTTGCTCACAACCAGAAACTAATCACGTGTTGAATTGGCTCGCCACTTCCATTTCATAACATAAAATGAAGGGGTAACCACGTGTTTTTTTCAGATATTGATCTTTTTTGAAAACTTTTACGGTGCCCGTTACATTTTTTTTCTGTCACCCCCTATTACGTAAAACATTTGCGTATCTTGCACATGTTTTACGAGCGCACTACGCCATCTGCAGGTACATGTTTACAGTATAATTTTGGACAGCAAACAGCTAGTTTTTCAGCTGGAAGATGTTAACAGTTAGTGGTTAGTGATATGCTACTATTCTGGTGTTCCTGGTTTAAGTACAGGTCCATTTTACTTGACCTGGTCACAGTAGGAAAATTTTGCTTTCATTTTAGTCATGTACTTGCATTGTAGCGTAGTTGATAAGATTGCGTCAATGTCAACCCCAGCGCGCGTGGCGCTTCAACCATGGTTTGCGTGATGCGCAGAACGTGTGCGCACTAACAAAAGTGGGCACCGTTCTTAAACCCGAATGTACTTCATGAGAAGTTACAGTTAATAAAACAGCAGCTTCTCGCTGCTGAGGTTATATTATACTCAGAGAAGACCTTTGCTCTTGGATGAATCCCTAATTTTCCAATGAAAGTCAGTTTTGCCAGACACTAAAAAGTCAAAATGACGCTATTTTAAGCTGTAATCAGTTGTTTTAACATAATCAGCAATGGCTGACTCCCGGATGAATGGTCACTTTTAGCGAAGTCTTTGAAATGGTCATTTTCTCTGTCATGGAGTTTTCGTTTTGTTGTGCTAATGTAAATTTCATTTTAGTTCCAGCAACCGGCTTGGTAGATTGCTTTGGACATCTGGGAGCGGTTTAATAAGGCGATCCTTGTATAGGGAGACAAATCGATACGGCGTGTGTTCTGGATGGCGTGTCAGTAAGATAAGAAAAGGCGAAATGACACCACGGTTAGTTAGCATAAATAACGCTCAGGGGCCCGTTTCTTGAAAGCCCCGGAAACTTTTCGGGCCCGTAAAGTCATAGCAAAATCTCGAACCTTACGATTACAGAGCTGCTTTATTCACATATTCTTAATATGAAGAGAAGTTTCCTTCATACAAGAAGTTTCAGGTGAATACACTTCTCCGTTTTTAGATACAGATGGACTAAAAATGGCTTTACGGGCCCGAAAAGTTTCCGGGGCTTTCGAGGAACGAGCCCCTGGTTAGCTTAATTGTCGTTCAGGTTTGGCAAAAATATAACCTGCGATCATACCCACCCTCCCTTATATTCTAACCAGGAAAAAAGAAAACGCCTGATCGCAAGTTAGCCTAATTATATAAATATCACTGACTTGGCAGTGGTCAGTAGCTCTGAATAATTGTACAGGCTACCCTTCCATACACCCGTACCATACAATTACTGTACACGGTGTATTATTTTGTGTGTTAAACCCGCCCTGTTCTCATGCATGGTAATATGATCTTGACGTGTACGAAAGAGTAGAAGTTGTACTCACAGGATTTCAGACGTTTTGTGACTTGGTCGCTGTGAAGACCTGTATGACCCAAGTAGCACTAAGTAAGGTATCCGGATAATGAATGATGTCTCTTTTTTTTAGGAACTGTAGGAAGAGGATTGGTTGGCTTGTTTTTTATCTTTGTCTAATACATCGTTGACTTGCACGTAGTCATACTTTGAGGGTAACCATTTTGCAGCAGAAACGGCTTTCTGAGATTTTAAGATCGGCTTGCAGCGATAGTGGCGAGGGGCAAATTCTGCAAAAAAAAACCGATAGGCAAGCGTGCTGACGAGAATGATTTTGTAAGATATATACATGAGTCTGAATTAGTGTAGAGGCCAGTAAATGTCTTCTTCCGGTAAAGTCGGTAAACGGATCTCATGAAATTGTTGTCAGGGCAGCGTTCCACATGGAAAGTTTGTGGTCCAATATTTTCATAACTTTGCAACGGGTTCCTAACTTTGGCAGAATAAATTGATTCATGGAGGTGGTTTTTCGTTTATAAGAAAAAATACGAAAGTTGTTGAAATGTAAAAAATAGCCTCGATTTGGCGCGACAATACGTTCGGATATTTGTCCACGGACATCTTTTCCGAACAGTTTTCAGAGAGCGAAGCTTGAAGTAAACTCTGAGCTTTGAGGAACAGGATTTGGAAATTGGAGAATATAACACGAATATTTTTGCAATTATTGGACGAGGTCTAGCAAAATAGTCGTGATTTGTTCGTGGGGAGCAGATCAATTATTTACCGACGTGTTCAATAATTGTTTCATTTCTTGAATAGAACCGCAAAAGTCTTGCGATGACAGCAACCTAACAGATAAATGACGTCACCCCATAGCAGCCAGACCTGGCGAATTTTTGAGCTTCCGGTTAGCTCTGGCTCGTGATGTCACCAGGTTCGTCGTTTCATATTTAAATCACTCTCTGACAGCTCAGAGTTCTAGAAAAACAGTCCGCCATTTTTCACCCAAGAGCGTGGTTAGAATTACGCATGAGCAGAATGTTATCTGCAGCCATTCTCGTCCCCAGTGCTACTCGTCTTAAAATGTCCGTTTCTCCGACTAAGTGACCAAAAGAAAAGGAGGCTCTGGGGACGAGAATGATCTGCAGCAAAATACACTTACACGGTACTACGCATGAGCAGAGCATCATTTGTAGGCAGTTATTTGCAGGTTACGTAACGGACTCTCGGCCAATGAAAAGGAAGGAAAAAATGCATCACATGATAGTATTGCCAGTTTTAGCTGGGCATATTCAGCCACGTGACACGTTAGAACGCATCAAATGTTGTCCGTCCACGCTACGCCGGAGGAATTTGAAAACGGAGGTTTTACTCTGAAAACGCATCAAATGTTTTCCGTCCTCACTACGCCGGAGGAATTTGAAAACGCAACAATCAGCGGTCATTTTGTATTTGTGTTTGAGGAAAACTCGGGCAGGGAAATCACATGATTATCGTGACGTTATCCTTTTCAAAGAGCTCCGTTTTTAAAATATTTTCCGTCTACACTGTAACGCAAAGCCGTCGTTTTCAAATTCTTTCGGTGCGAAGAGTGCTCGTGAGAAGCTCCGTTTTCGTGACGGATTAGTCTGGACGAAAGGCCTAACCGGAGAAATAAAGCTCCGTTTTCAAATTCCTTCGGCGTAGTGCAGACAGGGCCTTAAACAGCTGCCACATGTGGTTTTCCTCGTTTGCGGCGAAAATGACAGCGTTATGAGCGTGTGCCAAGTGCTAGTTGTCCTCCAGGACTCTCTATTCTCCCACCTGAACGCAATACTATCCCCTATATATGTCGGGGGGAGTACTCTACAAAGTTTTATACGGGGAGGCTCCGCCCCGAAGTCCAACCCCTTACCCCTTTGTATACCATTCCGACAGAAAAGGTACCTCTTTCGTATACCTTTAATTGAAAAATGGTATCCCTTTCACATGCTTTCATAACCAGTCTGTATTATGAATAAAATCACCAAAAAAAGAAATCTTCTTGTCATTTTCATGTATTCCTTAATAAATCAAATGATCCAGCTATACAGTGCATCTGTTCGAAATGTTTTAATGAAAGTCCCCTCAAAATAGCAAAAGGACAGATATCCCCACCCTTCATATATACCTCAACTTATGAAATCTCTGCCCTTTTATATACCTGAAACTTGAAAAAGGTATCCCTTTCAGGCAGAGCTTCCCTGCATAGGCCATTAAGGGATTAACCACCGCTCCTCCCATCCGGAGGAAAGGAGAGGTCAAGAACCTTCAAGGATTGGACTTCGTTATTACAACTACTCCCACAACCTGAGCAGTTATATTCACGGGTCTGTCAGGGTCTTACAATCAGCTAAACTGACCTAACAGTTTGAAAGGACGAGCTCAGACTTATTGGCTGACATTATCCCGGTAGTGCCATCGGCCAACCTCGTTCCCAGTAAGATGAGATCCTGGGAATGAGGTTGGCCATCGACAACTCGTCTCCAGACTCCCATACCTGGTTCCTGGTCTTAGTAACATCCCAAGTAAAGCATAGGATGTCTGCTCACGTCTGCTGCTATTATCACACAGAACAACAATCTCATAGAAAATGCTGAGCGAGCCTTTGGCTTTTATTTGTTACAGACCTTTTATCAGTGAACTCATTTGCAGATGAAATTATTACTGGAAGCAATTTTGCATTTCAATCACAGGCCATTTCCAAGTTGTCTTTTTCTTGTTTCAAATGAGTCCAGTTTTGTTTCTTGAGTCCCTCTTTATATGAATCACAAAGAACACACAAAAAAAGATCACTAAACTCCTCATTTTCACACTGTAATATTATTCCATATTATTATATGGCTGTGTCTCACAAGGACTGGGAACTACCGAATTCACGAATTTGATTGGCTGAAATCGATATTGACCGTGGTCTAGATTTTCCCATCTAGACCGGCATCTAGACCGGTTTCTTTTTGGGTTGACAAAGTAGCAAACTAAAATACAAAAATGTTCACCATTTTCTTTTATTTTCTTCTCAATTATTTATGGAAGTGCCAAAAAGCCTGATGACAAAAAAAAGTAAAGAGGACGAGCAAATTTCGGCAGGTTTAAGTTAAGCTCATTGCCGTTCGCAAGCGGAATGTCAGCAAACCAGTTACATTAAAAGGATTAAAGTTTTCTTCTTTGCCATATAATAAACATCTTATTAACCGAACTAAGTCGGTCTGTATGGGAGAATCTTGACCTCGGTCTGTACTCACGACCTCGGTCAAGATTCTCCCATACGGACCTTCAGCTTGGTTAATAAGAGCTAAGTGAAAAGACCAACGAATAGCAAACTCTCAAACATGGTTTAATCTGAATGGCACAACTGATAACAAATGTTATTTCATCACAACAAAATTCTAATGCAACTTTAACAGTGGGAAGGAAAGAAACACATGTTTTTGTCTTAAATACAAAAAGCCAGGCAAATATTGAACTATACAATTCACTGGAAAAAATGGTTCATGAGGAAGTCACCCCAACTGCAACTAACTTTCCTCCCAACCTGTTGGCCTTATTGATAAATTCAACAGTTCTTGTACTAACAAATGGAGTAGTCTTTCTTTATAATCTCAAGGGAATAACTGATAACAAATGAAATTTCATGTCAGTGAAATTGTCTGATGTAACTTTATTGGCTGGAAGGAAAGAAACAGAATTGTTTTTCTTATAGACACAAAAGCCAGACAAATATTGAACTGTTGTACATCTATGTCACAATTCACAAGCAAAAGTGGTTAATGAGGAAGTCACCCAGATGGCAGCTAACTTTCTTCCCAAACTGTTTGCCTTACTGATAAATTCAGCAATTCTCACACACATAAATGAAGTAGTCTGAGGGCTTTCTTTATCAGCGAAGTTTCTTCAAGCAATCTTTTTGATAAAGATTGCTGTTTTGGAACGAACATAACCTTTGAGGAATGTAGAGATGTTGGTCAGAAAATCTTGGTCCAAGCAATGCCTGGGGGTGGGGAGAGGGGGAGGTGGACTCCCATATGAAAAGGTTGGGGATGCTCATTGTCTTGCTTAGGGTTGTAAATTGCGAGTTTCTGTCTCACTTAGGGTGTTCAAGATGAAACTCCTTTCTTTTTAGCCATCTAGGTATCTTTTAGGGTACACTTGAAGAAATAATAAAAAAGGCTGTCATTTCTGTTTTCAGTGATATCTTTAAGGGGTCAAGTAAGGTTCTAGCCAAAACACCCAGATTGGTCTCCTTTAGGGGTTTAATTCAAAATTTCCAAGTAAGATCGCCAACCTTTCCGCATGGGTGTCTTCTTCTCTCCTCTGTAGCAATAAGTCTAAATAACTATTTAACTAATAACTGCCTATTTTCCAGTAGATCCATAGCCTGCTGTTCCACGTGCTGTATCATCTAGTTCCTGATTAAGAAAAAGTGTTTTTAACATATTAAGTTAAATAAACTAAAATCAATGTACTTTTTGTGAAAGAAATTCAAATTTCTTTAGATTTCCATGGGAGAATGTATTTCTACTCCCCCGTGGGCCATGGGATACTAGTCCATCACAGGGTTACTCCCCTAACATTAAATTCACTAGTCCCCATTGATACATCTGGTTCGAGAGAGGTACTGTGAACTTTCTTCCTTACCTGGGCCAGGGCTCAACCTGCGATGCGCCATCTGGGGTAGCAGTGCACTAACCATTCGGTCAATACATCTACTGCCCGTTTCTAATGTGTAGCTTAGTTGGTGGAAGTTAGGAGTCTACCTCCCAATGAAGCCCTGAATATTTTCATTTCTTCATTTAACATTTTTGTTTTACTCCCCTGGAAGATGAGTTCTTTCCAAAATATGTGTCAACATTTTCTATTGATAACCAAACTAATATCTTTGCTGTGAAAATGTTAAAATGTGGTATGAAACCAAACAGTGACAGAATTTCTCACCTCAACCTCAACAAGAGGTGGTGTGCTTATTCTCTCAACTATAAGTTGAGCAATGCGATCTCCTTGAAGGACTTCATAATCAGTTTTTGACAAGTTGAAAAGGACCACGCCAACATTTCCGCGGTAATCCCGGTCAACAACACCTGCCCCAACATCAATGTGATGCTTCCAAGAGAGACTAGATCTAAAAAGTGTGAAATGGTCATGTTAAAACACATGTATTCCTTTCACAATAGAAAGTAGAGTGCCCAGGATCATTGTTTTTCCTCCCTGAAGGAGATCCCCAGCATTTACCTGGTTTGTTGAATAGTTTGCTAGTATCCATTTACATTTCAGATGAAAGAGATTGTATGAGAGTAAAGTGTCTCACACTTTAATGTCAGTGGCTTTCAAATAAGAAATCTTCCTGATTTTATCAAGCTCTTTCTATTTCTGGAATACATTTTGTACCACGACCATTTCTTTATGATTGACAAAGTCACGTGACAAGGTCGTGAAAAGGGCATTTGATTACACCGTGCAGAGTCCAATTCCCGCCAATACGAAAGGCTTCTTGTTTTCTGGTTTCTTTGAATGCAGTGAGTAGAATCTCTAAAGGAATGAATATTGGTCATAACCCCTTAACGCTTGTCTGCGAATAAGCTTATTGAATCAACAATAGTGAAAAAGTGTACACTATGCGTATCATGTGCTCGATCGACAATTGCGAGTAATGTGCTCAAAGCGAGGCCTATATTCTAGAAACAGTAACCCTGCATTGTTAATTACCTCGGTGCCACTCGTCCATAGCATCCTTCAGGTAGCGCTATAGCGATGTCTGTCTTCACTAAAGCCTTTCCTTGCTTGGGGATGGTCACGTTTTCCGCGCTGTACAAGTCGTACCCTGCAGCCAATTCTGAGCCTCGGCATGGAGTTGTCGCCCGATCGCTGAGCTTTTTGAAGTACAATACCTTCTCCTGGCATTCAGGGTGAGCATAAACGAGTGTTGTAAGCGTTGTGGACAAAAACTGACCCATTTCGCGGCAAACAAGAAAAAGAGACTAATTCCTGTCTTGCACAAAGAGAGAGCGCTTCGATCGACAGTGCAAAATATGAGTAGTTGGCAATGATTGCGCGCTCTTTTTCATTCGATTCGCGCCAAGCTAATTGGCGGGTTATGATTGGTTCCCACTGACACCAGTAACCAATGGAATGTCGTGTTATTTTCACTCTACTAACCGCAGAGCTAGGGGCTGGGTGTTAAAATATATTAGGGGTCGGGGTAGGGGTAGCGGTTTTAGGTTAGTCGATAGTTGTCTAGTCCTAGTCCACTCGGCGCTCTTCCCGGCCGAAAATGTTGCCTGTTGCATTTTTTGACCTCGTGTGGAAAAATGGCGGATCTACTCCGATTCATCTGTGAGAATTCTGATCACTCCCAGATCTTGGCTGTTCTTAAACGCTTTGTAGAGCGGAAAGATCTTGCTCTCGATACAAATTTCTTAGAATCGCTCAAATTAGTGTTATCGGAGCTTGAAAAATCAAAAAACTTTACCGAAGATTTGGCTAGCGTGGTTTTGAAGGAAATATGTTGGCCTATTGTGTATGTTTCTTCGCTCAATAAGGATAGGCAGCTGTCTGGAAACAATCGAAAAAAGCTTCATCTCTGCTACGATATTGTGGCCTTCTGCTGTTCGCTGTTTCCGACAACTTTGCTTTCAGAAATTTGTGAGAAATCCTTGCAGGTTCTGAGAAGATACGTTGTGGAGACGAGTGCCACGGAAGATAACGCGCATGACGCCTCGGTAACTTTGGATCTCATCGGAAATCTTGTCCGATCAGATTGCCTTAATTCTTCTCATAGTACCAATGTTATATCTGGAGAAACTGGAGATAAACTGTTCCTCGAGCTGTTAAATATTCTACCCCACACAACTGAGAGCTTGTGCGGTAAAGTTACTGGTTTTGTGTTGCCAAAGTTTTTGGAATACAAGAGAACAGAACGATGTGAGGTGAGTTGTAACCGTTATGGAGTATCTAGGGATAAGGGAGACTCTGTGGAGTTTTAAGTACGGAGTAGGGATGTGCTGCCCAGTTCACAAAACTCTGCCCTTATGCCAGGTTGCATTCAGAGTAGGTTATATGCCAAAGAACTTCGGCAAGGCCTTTAAAATTTTGCAGCGTACTGGCATGTGATTGGAGTTTTTGACATATAGCGGACTGCACATTACATTTACTGGTACTAGAGTATAAACGCTTATTAAACTATGTGAGGCGACTTGGCATGATAACTATGGCTTCTTGACTTCTCCTTTTCTCCCCCAATTTATCCCTTATTGAATACTGTATCTGGCAATAATGGGTATCTATACGATCCGTCTGAGTCCAAAGTTTCCCAGTGAACATAATATTGAAGAAAATTGGGATTATTTGAGAAAAGCAGCATGGGACTTTGGCCGCTTGCCAGGCGCTTGGTACTCTGGGTGCCAGAGGTTTTGTGTTTCACAGCCAAGCCACTAATTGTTAGTGACAATCATTGGTGTGGAATTTAAAAAGCCTTGGCGTATCTTTGGCGTAGAAGTCCTTATGTATTTCAAACCAATTTACTTCATTTTCCAAACCCATTTTTAGACCTGGCATTTGCTATCCAAAGTGGTAAATCAGATATATTATCCTATTTTTTTTATTTGATGATGAAATACCCAATGATCTTGTACAATCTTGTAACTACCATGATGATTCTATTTAGTGCTCTCCTTCCAATAAGTGCCCCTTTTCAGATAAGCGCCCCCAGCTTCGAATGTGTTTTCGTTAATAAGGGCCCCTATTTCAATAAAGTGCCCCTATTGCAATAAGCGTGGCAATTCTTATAAGCACCCCTATTCTTGCTAATATTATAATATTATAGTGCCATCAGAGTACATATAAAGGGAACAGAGGTTCATCTTCCTTAATTGCTCACATATGTTATGCCTCATTACAAAAACAGTGGTCCTCATCTGAGTTTCTCCACTATTATGTCCATGTGAGTGCATAATTCCTTCAAACGTGAACTGAACATTTACTGTATATTTGTTACTGATACTAACAGTTTCTGTTATTGTTCCTTTTTTAATAAATACCATGTTAATGTTTGTTTTGAACATTTGGTTGTTTCTCAAAAAAGAATTACTGAGCGCCCTGTCTCAAATAAGTGCCCTGTCTCAAATAAGCGCCCTCCCTTGAGGTACCAAAGGTAAATAAGCACCCCAGCTGCTAAATTGAACCCTTATGGTATTCTTATTCTACTTTGTAATAATATACAGCCAGTATCACTCTCAACATTCTTATTGTTTTCTGGGAAAAAAAACTTTGCAAAAAAAAATATATTTGCTTTGTTGGATAGCAATGCTATATATCCTTCTGGGTCAATTTTTTCTTCACCAGGGCAATTAAGTGTGTGAATTGATATCTTATTTTGTTCAGAGAGCATTGGTAAAGAAAATATTTACCAAGAAGTATAAGATGGTTGAGGGTCAAACATGATGCAAGGTCATGCGATATGTTGTGATCTCTTATTGACAAAGGACTGATTCAGAGTTTAATGTGTCTGAATTCATATACACCAGACATTCCAGGGTTTGGTCTTAATTAAGAAAGCTATAAACTGGATTCCTGTTTATGAATTAGCCATCAATCATGCACTTTCAGGCTGTTTGGAATGTGGTGAAACAGATTTCTCCGAGTCACGCTGCTGGTTCAGCTACTGGAACCTTCAATCAGACCTATGCCATTCTCTGTGGACTTGTAGATTTCTTCTTCAGCCCAGATAATTACAGTCTGTTTCAACAAGCTGACTTCTGGGAAATTATTCAGCAAGGTCTTGTGTTGAATGAACCTCTAACAAGAAAAAGGAGCATGTACCTGTTGAAAAGGGCATTGGATTTGCTGGACAAACAGCCATGTGATTTATTGGTGCTGAGTGAGAAAGGAAGTCGCATATTTTACTGGTCATGTGACAAAAAGGACTCTCTTATGAGTATCTGGCGTGATTATGTTCTTTTAATGGAAACATTGGATGAAAAACAGGTACAATTTTTATAGTGCTTTGCAGTACCATTGCCAATTTTTAAATTGGCAACCTTTAAAAAAGGTTTTTGATTTATGTTTGACATCTTTTTCATAGCTTTCTGATATTTTGTCAGTTTCCATGTTCACTCCCCAAGAATTATCAGCCCCACCTCTCTCACTTCTAACATGTACATAATATTGATTGGCCAGTTGAAGGCGAGCCAATGCAAAAAGTTGTGGAACGTACTTTCTACAGATATAACATTATTGGAGGCATTAATTTGCTGTCAATGAAACACACAACATTCCTAACAAGCTGGACTTTTTGAATTTACATAATGTACATTTCTATTTTCAGGAAGCTAGATTAGATTGGGCTTTTTATATTTTGAAATTAACTTTTAATTAATAATATTACTATAAATGCACATTACATGTTCTCATATGGTAATGGTAGTAACATTTGTAAATATAAAGTCATCTGTCTATGAATGTTTGCATGATGCTCCAACTTCCTTTTCATTTTTTTAGGCACATCTTATCAAACCAGTGCTACCACGGATTTCAAGCATAGTCAGTGCCACAAAGAAAAGTATTAATAGTAAGCATCAATTAGTGTCCATTATATATATAGAAGGGGTGGGGGGGGGGGGGGGGGGGGGGGCTTAATTTTTAAAAATCCTATATTTTGTTTCTTTTAAAACACAGACCCCTTTTTTTTTTTC
>Ga0126339_10000439_pt1 | contig 22723 bp, 12 predicted proteins | sample OrbTmetagenome_2_FD_92532 | JGI IMG/M metagenome (GOLD analysis project Ga0126339, IMG submission 92532) | Coral microbial communities from Petempiche,Puerto Morelos, Mexico - Orbicella T R C metagenome | ecosystem: Host-associated > Invertebrates > Cnidaria > Coral | place: Petempiche,Puerto...
CCCTCATTAAAGCAATTTCTTAAAAAAAAAAAAAAAAAAGTGAATTCGAACAGCCCTGTAGAAAATATCCAAGATAAAATACGAACTCTTGCAAAGAATACCGAAGTTTTCGAGAGAAAAAAAAAATTGGCGGAAAATAAAAATAGCGCGGTGGCTGTACGCATTAGTGCTAATTAAAACTGTACTTTAATTTTCTGACCTTTTTCCAGTGAGGTAATAACCTAAAACAGCATGTTTATAACAAAACACGGTTTAGTCAAAATATCAATTGCTTCATTGTTATCTTTATCACAAGACCTTGAAACAATTAAAGTAAGACATATTTTTACCCCTTGTCAGGTTTGTATGAATGTTTAATTATCATTTCCGCGTGACAGTCGGTTTTGGAAAAGATAGACGAGATCTATGTGCTCTATGTTTGGTCGGTAAAGGGGTCGTTCGAGACTAAAGCTCGGGAATATGACACTCGCTCCACCAAAACTCACTTTCCAGCAAAAAAAAAATGCGTTCTTCGTCTTCTCATTATTGCCATTTTGTTGGCGCAGAACCTCTTTGATCCGTTTTGCAAGTCTTAAGACAATTTAATTAACTTTGTTTACTGACTTCTCGTGACAAAATCTGCGTGAATAAAACTGAGTGATGACATCACTTCTTCGCATCACGGCCGGAAATTCCCGATTACAGAAGGTCTTACTTGTGACCACAAACCAGTCTTGGCCGGGGCAAAAGGTATAAAAGCAGACTTGTTGGGCAGATAGAACTAATTTATCTCCAAGTGTGCAAGATTCTGCAGCTTAAAGTATCAAACGAGTCATTTTAGACACTGGGTAAGTTTTAACTAGTTTTCACTTTATAGGAGTTATTTCTCGTCAGTTAACCTTCGTGGTTTCAGTAACAGTGCTTCAGTTTTACTCGTTTCGATGGACTAGTCTTAACTATTTGCCCGGCGTACACATAATTGAATAGCAATTGATGTCTGAAGATCAGTGAACACTAGATCGGCCACATATTTCAGTCCTAATCCAAACGAGTGCGAGAAAATGTGCTATAAGGATGCTAGCTAGCCTGAAACGTCCGCTTTAGCAGTTTTAGTTTTGACAGTTATATTAGTGAGTTGTTTGTTCGGGGTTCACAGCAGACCCACTGGGTTAAATCAAATCAGATGACCAAGTCATGATTTTCCTTCATCAGGATTTGCTGTGAAAGCCATCAGATGACTTAAGTGGACAAAACCACAAGGACCACCAAGTGGCCGATCTTGTTTTTCAACGCTATTTCTTTGTAAGTTTTACGCGCCTATGACATATCTTTATACAAATCCAAACGAGTTTGAGAAAATCTGCTATAAGGATGCTAGCTAGCTGAAATGCCCGCTTTAGCAGTTTTAGTTTTGACAGTTATATCAGTGAGTTGTTTGTTCGGGGGTCACAGCAGACCCACTTGGTTAAATCAAATCAGATGACCAAGTCATGATTTTCCTTCATCAGGATTTACTGTGAAAGCCATCAGATGACTTTAGTGGACAAAACCACAAGAACCACCAAGTGGCTGATCTTGTTTTTCAACGTTATTTTCTTTGTAAGTTTTACGCGCCTATGACATATCTTTATACCAAAAGTTTTCAAAGAAGCAAGTTTCTAATCACACCGAGATTTTTATGATCCCGGGTGGTCTCAGATATAAAGAACTGAGCGAATGCATCCTGTAATCTATTTAATTAATTCAGGAAATTTTCCTTCGATTTTTAAGACTTCCCAAACGTTCCCAGGAAATGTTCCATCTGATGTTGTAAACTCAGTTTATTTTTACCATCCTTATCCAATTCAGTTCCTCGTGGGCTCTAGACATTTTGTTGGGTTTTCAGCATGTCCAATTCACTTCCTCGCATTGTAATGGGTTCTTGGCATTATGTTGGGTTTCCAGCATGTCCTACTCAGTTCTATCGCATCGACATGGTTTCTTGGCATTATGTTGGGTCTCCATCGAAATTCGTGCTGTTTCCAGCATGTCTAGCAATATTGATATGTTCTTTTTCACATCTATGAATCACGCTACAGATTACAGATCAATAACAGTACTTCTGTGTCCTTAATTCCTCTTTCCAGGTATTCGGTTGGGTCTTGGTGGGTGTTGGAGCGTGGAGTCTTTATGAATTCGCCGCATATGAAGCTATTTCTTCATCCGTGCCTTATGCGGTGTCATCCAAGCTTATCATTGCAGCTGGCGTCTTCAATGTGTTGGCCTCGTATTTTGGCTTCTGGGTGACCTCAAAGGATAACAGGCGTCTACTTGTTCTCGTAGGCTTACCACATGTTTCTGGTTTCAGAACATAGTGTTAAGTGACTTATGTTCCTGAATTTTCTGGGTTTTGTGGCCATTACACCATTATTGAAGTGCAATGGCCTCAGGCTCTCGGTCAATGGTCTCCGGCGCTCTCCTGGCTCTCGGTCAGTGGGGACTTTCAAAAAAGCGGGCGGGAGCGAGACGAGCGAGGTCACTGTCCGAGAGCTTGAAACAGGCTAGGCAAAAATCGAAGTATTTACATTAGCTCGTTAAAATACATTTTGCAGTAGGCTTACCTAGAAGGAAGTTATAATAGGCCATTTCCGAGTTAACTTTGCTTCCGCTTCAAAATGAGTCTTCGTGGAACACCTTTCATATGAAAATGAGTCTGATGTGCATGAAAATGAACCTGTAGTCGAGACACATTTTCGCATGAATGGTTTCGCACGAAGATTTTGACACTGAGGCAAGAGGCAACTCGGAAATTGTCTATTAGTTATCATACATTAGGACTGATATTGGGGAGTTACATCTGGATCATGTGATGGTTTTGTCGTGCTAATTATCTTTGCGTTAAATTGCAGTTCTTTCTTGTTCTTTTTGTGATTTTTGGATTGGAGATGTTCGCAGCAACTTCGGGATATCACCATCGTGAAAAGGTGGGATTTTAATTAATGCCATTAATTTTGGTAAAGCAACAACAACAACAACAACAGCAATGTAATCCATCATTTACATAGCTGTTTTGAAGGACTGATATTAAAATCCAGAGCCATCTGACAATTTGTATAAACACAAGACAAAACCAAGGATAGTTATTATTGTTGAAACTAAGGTTGTTTACCATTTACTCGGAAAAACTGGTTGGTCGACAGTTGTACTGTAGTAAATAGGACGCGTCAAATCCCAAATGGAAATGCGCTCGTTTTATTTCCACGACTTTTTCCCGAAAGATACCCAAAAGACCTGGAACCAGTAAAAACTAGCAAATGGAACGCACATTTTCCATTCGGAAATTCCGTTTGGGAATTTTGGTCAACCTTTCAAGAAATCCCGTTTTCCCGAGAAAATTTCCGTTCGGGGAGACAAAATTGATCTTTCCATTTACATTCCATCCGAAATTTCCGGATTTTGGGGGTAAATGGTAAACAACCAATGTTTTTGTTCATTAAAACGAGGAAAAGTTTACAAGGACTGAGGTCTCGACTTCTGATTGGCTGCAAGTTGTGTGGATAGAATTCTACAGAAAGAAAGCCAGATACATTAAAGACATTGAAGTCATACACTATTTTCTTAAGAAATTGAATACTTTACGTATTTCACTAAAGTTATATGGAGGCTCCTTGCGAAGATCATGCCTCATAGCCAGCAAAACTAAGGGGATGTTAGGAGACTGCAGGTTGAATCCCAGGCTCGCGAGTGGAACAAACTATAGTAACAGTTGCCCTTAACTGCGTCTCTTTCGGGGGTGAGTTAAAATATGAAATGAGAGTGTCAGAAATCATATTTCTTATTTCTTAATTTGACTTTTTCAGGTCAGGCACACACTTTACAACGATATGCTTTATACCATCCAGGAACTGTACGTAATCAAAACAGCGCCTTCCAGTGCTTTCAATGCACTTCAAGAGAACGTAAGAAAAGTGTTATTCATAACACGTATTTTGCGTTTTTTACTGAACTGTCATTTGCATGTGTATCTGAGGCCCCGCCCACACGACGCCGGTGTAATTTGAGAACGGAGGTTTCGCTCTGAAAACACATCAAATGTTTTTGACCACACTACGCCGGAGGAATTTGAAAATGCAACAACAACCGGTCATTTTGGATTTGTGGTTGAGGAAACTCGGTCATGGAAATCACGTGATATTATGATGTCTTCGTTTCAAAAAGCTCCCTTTTCAAACTGTTTTCCGTCCACTCAAAAACGAAAAGCCAGCGTTTTCAAATTCCTCCGGTTTGAAGAGCGTTTGCAAAATGCTCCGTTTTCGTGACGGATTTGTGTTGACGGTAGGTCTAACCTTAGAAATAAAGCTCCGTTTTCATATTCCTTCGGCGCGCGTACCTGCATTATCGGCTTTAGAATTTGATCGCTGTGTTTTGATTTTAGGAGATGTGTTGTGGATGTTACAACTACACGGATTGGCGAGACTCGTTGTTCGCAAAAGGAAACATGTCGATTGTTCCCGATAGTTGCTGTAAAGAACCACACCGTCACTGTGGAGAGAATTTTGACGTAAATAATATTTACACCCAGGTATGACGTTATTCGACAAGAGCAGAAGAATAAATAATTTACGGTACGCTAACTTAGAGAATGTGAACTAGTCACACTGCAGAACGATAACGAGGCCTTTTTAAGGGTTGTAGAGCGCCCTCTTTCCTTCAATGCGGCCTTGGCCTCATGGAGATGGAATTTGTTGTTGTTGGTAGTCCCGCTACAATCTTGTACAGAATAAAATGAGAAATGAAAGCCCCCTCTTCCTGAATCAATGATGATTCACAGCAAAACCAAAACGCGCTATATTCCCATCATTGAAATTTAGGAAAGGATGATCTTATCTATTTTTCTTTTTTAACTTAAATTATACTGTAATAACTTTTGGGTCGAAGTGCGTTCTTAAATTCATCGATCTTAATAAATGTTTTCACGTCCTTTCGCGTCCTTCTTCTTTCAACCTAGGGTTGTTATTGGGTTTTCCTGTACGGGATTATCAGACACAAACTTTACTATGTGGCAGCTATTGCTGTTGCTGCAGTTGTCTTTAAGGTAAGAAGAAACACAAAGAGTAAATAGACGTTATTTAGACCTAGGAGTAGTTTATCGTCAAATTAACTTGGTAAGATAGATGAACTGCTGCGAAGACAGTTAGGACTGAAGTTCTGTTTCGTTAGCCCTTTGCTCAAACAAACGTCTAAAACTTAAAAGTTTCATCACAATAAATGGTTAAATGTACGGCTTTATTTAGTAACCTCAAATTGATAACCAGCTAAGTGTTTTACTTCGAATTCCCCGCTAAGGCTGTTCTCCAGTTTCCTCGCAAACTATTTTCGAAAGCTACCTTTAAAACTAGTGTTCTTTCGAGTAAGGCCTTAAACTGCTATAAAAACGAGAAATGAAGGACAACATTCAACGCTAAGTAAACCTTTTGTTCATTACGTGGATGGTTTCACTCTTTCTCTCTGACTGTAACAATGTATTTTGTTTTCTTTCATGTGTTCTACAGGTACTGGGTATGCTGTGTGTTTTATTGTTGATCTTAAGACTGGAGCAAACAGTGGAAAAAGCACCACTGATTGGCTGGGTCCGTATCTGACAACTGACGGATACATGAGAGGCAATATTTACTTCTGAAAAACGTTTTCGACGGCATGCGCCATAGCTGCTTATGTTAGGCTAACATTCGTTTAAGTCCTACGTAAGTGAAAATCTTTCCTTCCCGAGGGGAAGTTAAGGAGTTGGGGCGGGGGATGGGGGACTCCCATATGAAAAGGTAGGGGCTGCTCGTCGTCTCGCAAGGATTTTGGTCTCACTTGGGGTGTTCAGGACTCGTGTTAACTCGAAGAGCTAACAGTTGAAAATAACTCTCATTTCCGATTTCAGGCTCGATTTCCGCCGGCCTCTCGAGTCCCGTCTGCTAGCGCGGGTTCTTTTTCTGAACAGCAGCTGGTAATCAAGCCTATTCCGTAAAAGGTGGTTTCTTTCAGGGGTCAAAAAAAAAAAAGTTCGAGCCACACCCAGATCGGTCCCCTCTAGGGGGTTAATTTAAATTTTCCGACGAGCAGTCCACGACCGATGCTTAAGGTGGCGATACACTCCTGTAACATCTGATTTTATAATACTAATTTTTCCCGAGAAGTCTGTAGAATTCTTCGAAGAGAATTTGCCGTAAATTGCCGTTTACTTGCGCTTTTGTGACGGATTTACTTCAAATTCTGCATTTCTATAATAAAATACATGAAAACTAGATCTGAGAATTTTAATTGAGTACACTCATTTTAAACGTAACAGGGCGCAGAAAACGCAATCCGCTATATGAAGCTGTTTGAGCCTTTTCTATTTTGTTATTGTACTTATTTGCCGTTTTTATGCTTTTCTGTTTCTCGCATTCTGAGAGACTGGAACTTGCCTCCGTGTTACAGAAAACCGTTGCCCGTTCTCGTTAAATTCTGTACAAATTGAGTAGCAGTTTACGCCATTTGTAAAGAGTCCATCCATTGCGCTCAGTTTGTAAAAATTTTGTATCTCTAGTGAACCTTGTATATTGTTTCGAGTGCCCACATTTTCTTTTTAATGATTTTAATTTAGTTAACTGGAAGAATTCATTTATATCATTATATGAAAGTTTAGTACAATGAAAAACACTAAAAGGCCGCCGAGTAAAACTTGTTTTTTTTGTTCCGTGTTAATTTTTCTGCTTTCCCCTACCCCACCCAGGCAATCTACATATTCTGTTTGCCTGTTCCTGAAAAGTAGGAAGTGCATGGCCGATTCTAATTGAATTAGCTACTTAGTCATCGATGTAAGAATATTAACGCCTGGTCAAAAACATTAAGTGAGCACTAGCTTTTGCAGAGAAGCGCCTTGTTCCTTAGATGTTATGCCCATGAAAGAGTACCGTAAATTACGCCAAAAAGTGCGTAGTTTACGTGTATTTCTAGACTTGTCTTGTAACTTTGTTTAAATACTTTATTTCAAAAATAAAATGATTGAACCAACCATATTTACAAATAGGGCTCAAAAACTCAAAAAAGTGACCAGACACTTTTTCGCAAAGCCCCGTCTTGTGCACAAACCACCCTATCTTTTGGCAACACAACAGAATTGACCACAGTGTAAACAAACTCAGTGTATAGCTTACGCACTCGTATATAACCGTCCCGAGTTGATATTAGTAGTTTTATAAAAGTCTAACAAATCTAAGAGACGCTATTTACAGTGTCCATGGACTTAATAATTTACAGAGCTGGGGATTGAAATTTCAGCTTCAGCTTTCCTTGGTTTGCTCTTCAGATCCTTCTGCTGTTTTCTCTGATTCTTCTTCTGCTGGGGTCTAAAAAGACAGAATACAGCATCATTTGTGTTGCCAACAAAACAGTTAAAAAGTCGATTTTGCATGCATTTGGCTTTTCATTTTTGGGATTTCTACAAACTCTATGATACAAGCCCGTGAACAGGCCCCTGATAGGGTTATGGTGCGTACCTCTTCAGATTGTTTGGCCGATTCACTCTCCCCTTCCTGGTATTCCTCGTGAGTGACACCCTCCTGAGCAATGGCCTGCTTGACCTCAGCAAAGGCCGCAAACCTCTTGCTTTCAGCTTCCTGCAGGGCTTTCTTCTCGGCCTCGACAATCTTGAAGAACTCTGCTTCTGCTTTGCTGACCAGATCTTCTCCCTCTTCTTCCTCGGCTTGTTCATGTGTTTCCTCTCTAAGTTACACAGTGGAGGGAAAAAGTAGAGACTTTTAGCCAGTGCTAACCTGAGTAAAAGATTTCTTTCCACCTTTAGGAATAGCATGCATGCTTACGAGCCTTGAATCGTGCCATTAAAATGTATGACAAGGTATAATGATATTCTTACCTGTCTTGTGAACTCTTTGATCTTTCTTTCAGCCGCATCTCACGATGTCTTGTCTCCAAAATCTTTTCTCTTTTTGTCTCCCTTTCAAACATCTAGGAGAGAAATTCAATACTTCATGATCAACACTTTATACCTAGCATAACCAACAAATCCATAGGGTAACAGGAAGGTGGAAAGGCGTGTTAAAACCTAACTGAAAATGGCAAACAGGTCAGACACCGCGGAGAAAACGGCAAAAAACAGAGTCTGCTGGTGTAGCATAGTGGACGCCATTTGCTCCACAAGAGCCAAAAGGAATAATGCCAAATGGGTGCAAACAGCACTTGGCATGCACTGCACCCTCTGTACAGTTGTATTGCTTGCCTATATACTATTTAGTATCATCAGGATTGCTGTGCATACAAAGGGATAGAGCAATAAAGCACTCTGCACATAAGGCATGCCTATATAGCTACATAATAGGCACGTAATGCATGTTAAGGGTAACGGCTATATAGCTGTATTAGTGGATGTCCTGATCAAAGTATTGTCATCATGATGTAACGTTGGTTCTTACCGCAGTAACTGAAGCCTTTTCATTTCTCTGAATGTTGCACAGTCCGTCAGACAGCTCCAGTAGAGTAACAGTACCAGAGTGTGAACCACAGGCTACCAACCTACCATGCTCCTGAACACGGAGCGCATTCAAAGATTCATCACACACCTGAAACGTGATAATAATAAACAAAATGAACTAATGTAACGGGGGGTCTAAGACAAAGTCCCTTCCGTCAGGGAGGTATGGATATTCTCTGGAACTACACACTGTACACAATACCACCTGAGAATATTTTACTGTGTTGATGAAGTTGTTATAAGATCAAGTTTAATTACCTGGATACTGAGTGTAGGGTCATTCTGTTTAAAGAGGTAGTCCCACACATCCAAAGTACCATCCATTTTCGTAGTGAAGAACACAGCAGGACGCACAGGACTCCAACAGCCATCTGTCATGTAGGACATGTGTTGCCTGGTAAATTAACAATATAACAACTCTAGTAAATTTACAAACTATAAGTGAAGGAAAAGAAAGCTATTATTAGAGAAAAAGTCCTCTTGGCATACTTACTATAAGCATGCAACTCCCAAAACACCCTAGTTTTTTAAAGCCTGCTCTGCAAACTGATTTTGATTATGGTAAAATAATAGAGGGACAATCATGAGAAAACAGGGTGTGGGACAGATACTGAGGAGGTGTTTGTCACTCTCTCTGTTTCTATGCTTCTCATGGCTTTGTTTTCACATGCCAATGAAACTAACAGCTTTGTAGGGCAATGTACTCCTATCATATGTTTTCTGGTATATTAAGCACCGACGATCAAGTGTCACCAGCCAGTAGATTGTCCCAATTACTCATACATTCAGTATTGTGGTATTGTGCATAGTATTCAAGGAAAACATTCTCTGGGTCAAATTAGGTTTTGGAAACCAGAGAAGAATAAAAAGACATGATGACATACTTGGTCCACATGATGGATGACTCCCTGAGATCCTCTGACCAAATCTACAAATAAAGATATAATGGCATTTAAATACTGCTCCAAAAACTCAGATAGCCTTAAAGTTAATGACATTGTGCCCATGCATAAAGCCCTCAGAGCATCTCCTTGTGATCATGCAATACGCAATCATCACACTAAATGTTGGTAACATCACTGGGTAGTACTTATTATCTTATAATACTTATTGCTTTTACAACTCCCTTACCCTGGCTGTCCAATCTCCAATGGTCAAGAAGTTCTTGGGAAAGAATGGATTGCGCTGGAATGACAATGAGTTTGAATTTTAATTAGTTTTCCTTTGTTGAGGTACCTGTTCATTAAAAACAGGGCAAGGAAAAGTAAAATGACTATGACAAGAGCTTAACTCATCCATCATTGCCCAGATAAGGGACTTACTGTCTAGACAAGAAATGTCTTAAAAGACCAACCTACCTGCACAGCATATACAGGCCCATAATGCTGAGAAAATGAACACACAATCTTCTCTGAAGGAGATTTAGCTTTTCTATTACAAGACAACACAGAGCCTTGTTCTGTTCCAACCATGAACTTGGTTGGCATGGTAGGTTCATACTCCAGGGACACTCCTCCCTGTGGACGAGGATCTTTCTTAACATTTGGACACAGCAGGAGGGACTCTGTGGGCTCACCCATCTTACGAATGTCCCACCACAGAACTTGTCCATCAGTACTACAGGAGAAACATTCGGTACCTGTGGAAAATTTTGGCTTGAATTTTAGTCCTGCTTCAAGGGGAATTCACAGTTTGTTCATTGACTGAAGGAAGGAAAATGTCAGATATTACTACATCCAAAACCACACCAGACCAAACAAGAAGTTCCAGTATAAAAGGTCCTGGCCATAGGCTGGTCATTCTCACACCAAGTTACCAATAAATATTAGCAACCAAAAAGTAAATGAAGCCCAGTTGACAATCAAACTGTGCTTGTTCTTTGAGTGCAACTTAATATTATAAAACTTGGTCAATTTTTTTTAGGAATGAGTAAGTTTTGTGCAGTCTTGTTTTGCTGATGCCATCTTTTGGGTACAACAGATTTTGAATTATGTTTATTGGTAGGGCACTGAGTGAAACCTGGGACCAAAGGGGTGGGAGTTTGGTATGAAAAGGGTGGAAAGCGGGATTTCCAGGATAGCAAGAATCAGGAGGAATAGAGAAATGTTTCACCAACAAATTGTTCATTTTGTGCAAATTAAAGAAAAGAAACAAAAAGATGTAAGGCACTGAAGGAGGGACAGAAACCAGGAGTGAAAGGGTAAGCGAAGTGGGAGGTTTTGACCTGATTACTTTACAGGGCATCTGAGTTCAGAACCTGCTAGGTTCACCTAATAGTTAGAACGTTAAGGAAGTGAATGTCTGGCATGGTTGTTGTCTGAACAGCAGTTTATTATTATTATCCACTGTGAACAAATTGAAGTACCTGGTGATCAGATTGATGTCAGTTTTATTCAGTACAAAGTGTCAAAACTAAGTATATTGCATTCTAACCTGTTTTGGACTGGAGGAATATTGTCTTGTAGATGGGATCCCTGTGGCTGTACTCAATGGCTGTCATTTCTACAGGGTGGGATCCCTTCCGTGTATCCCAAAATCCTGTTTGGGTAACAGGAACAATGAATGAGTAAAAAATCAACATTAACTCATAAGATTTGTTGGCTTGAGAGAATCAACGTAGTCTTGTCCTTTTTTGACAATTTGTGGTTCTTTTTTGTTTTGCTACTACATGCTAGTCACACTATTGAATAAACCTGTCCATGTTATAAAGTTGTGTCTTCATGAAGTTCATACCTAACTGTCCATTGTAACATCCCCCTACAAGGATATGAGGATCTTTTGGATTGTATTCCAGGCAAACCAATGGTGAAACAGGTTTCAGAGCCAGTTCTGGTTTATTGGGATTCTCTGCAAGGATAAACAGAAAACAGTTAATCCCAAAACATCCTTGCAACCATAATACCCAACCTAGAAAAGAGATGACATGAAAAAGAAGTCATGAACTAGGAGATATTGTTTAGATCTATTAAATAAAAAACTCTTAGAACAAAGAATTAAGACTAATAGAACAAAACAAAAATAAGCTTTTGCATCAGCTAAGGAAATTCTCAAATTATTATAATATTGATCTCCATTGATTATTGATTATTGAAACAGTCCTGACATAACTGTAAGTTGTGTTTTAGCAAACTCTCACCTATGTCCCAAATGTACGAATCCATAGATGTTTCTCCTGCAAACTGTTGAAACTCTAAAATGGAATAAGCTACAGCCAGCTTTCTGGTGCTGTCTGGGTACCAGGACAGGCTGGTGGCTGTACGCTTCATGTCATGGGGATCTCTGAAAATAACAAGCAAAAGGTAAATAATAAATGAGAGTGGAAAATGTTTTAATCTTCTAGATGATTTTACCGTAATTAATTCGAAAAGTTTTTGTGACTATTCTGAGCCTCTTGAAGTAGACAAAGAGCCACTTTATGCATTTCCCACTATTCAGTCCTTTTTTTCAATAATTTACTCCAAAATACAAGCCTACCAGAAATAACTCCATGTGTAATACGATATGATGCGACACAATGGCTATGCAATACAAGTTTAAAGAGTGAAATAATATGCTTAGTAGCTACCACAGCCCAGACTTGTAAGATCCAGGGCTGCAACAGCTCACCAGCTTGTTTACAGGTATTCACTTATAATACACAAAAATGTTTTGAAAAATTAATCCCTCGTATTATTCTTAGAATTTTAACAGCACTACTCTACACTAGAGCAGAGATTTCTGCTAAAGGTCTACCTGAACACATTGATGGTTTTAGCAGAAGGTGGATCTCCAGATGTGTCAACATCAATCTCTGAAAAGTACTCTTCATAGATGTCAATTGCATTGTTTTGCTTGATACAATGCTCCATGACCTGCACAGGGGCAAAATGAGACACAAAGATTAATGAATCATGCAGAGCAGTGTGTGTAAGATGTAGTTCTATAAGTCCTGGGACGGAAATGTGCAGCATGAAGCTGGGGGTATAGCCTATTATAAACTAGTATCCCAACCAGACAAACTAGCAATGACCTACTGTAACTGCTTCATGCTGCACAAACCAAGACAGAGCTCAGGTGTTGTAGGACAATTTGATCTGAACAGAGTACAGACTTGAATATTTATACTTACATTTCCAAGTTGCTGAATTGTATTCATGTAGATCTCATCCTTTTCCACCTTTTTACGATATCTGATAGTTTGTTCCACTTCAGCAGGATTCACATCTTTTGGCCATCCTCCCTCAACATGGTTAATACCACGACTCTCTGTTTCAAACCTCTCTGTATTGACCTATATACAAGTTATTCCCCTGTTAACAATAATCTACATGAAGTTTTTAAGTCATGGATGACATCTCAACAAAGCAATCTGACTTTTTTCATTCCTTAAATTTATAATTCTTTATAATACCATAATTTACAAATTCCACAATCATTTCAATCAATTGAACATTGATAGTATCTTTGCTTTTATTTTTCAACACTAATCCACTGAGTTGTACAACAATATTATTTTCTTTGATACTACGATTGTGAAAACTTTGCAGGATCTTTACTACTGATCTCTAAGAATTTTTGAAGACCTTCAAAAACCTGTCAAAGGTTCTGAAGGATAAGGATCTTTCAAGGATCTTGACAAAGATCCTTGCGAAGGTCTTTGAAATGTAAGATTTTGGGGGGGAAGGATTTTAAAGATCTTTGAGGATTGACTATTTACGAAAATGACCGAGGAGTTGAAACTAGTGACCACCGAGAAACAACTCCAGCAAAGTGGTCGGAGTGGGACTTGAACCCATGACCCCCGCATTTCAAGTCCGGCACCCTGACTGCTTGGCCACGCTACCTATTGTAACTCTTACCTCATGTTCAGACATTTCTTGTACACATTGAATTCCAGTGTCACAAGGATTTTTCTCAATATAATCTTGCAGAAGCTTGTCATCTGGGGCTATGTCTACATGAAGCTCTGCTTGACGATCTGAGAAGTTGCACTGACGGCCAAATTCACTTCTCTTCTTTGTGTATACATACACAATCTCCATTTCTAGCTAAATATGTGTACAAAAAACCTAGCAAAAATGGAAGTAGATTGTGAAAATTAATCACTGACAGTAGCAAGTTTTCCATCTCTGCCAACTCCAAGGGTTGTCTTCTTCTCAACCAAAGCACATTTAAGTGAGTTTCAAAAAGAAAGGACCATCCTCACACTCTTATACTAGTGACAAATGAGATATGATTGTAAAAACGTATTACAGAATTGATCACTAGAGATATTATTTTAAAAACAGCTGCAAAAAGTCTTTTCGGCTGGTAGATCAGACTATTGCCCTAGTTATGTACAGTACATAGTTTGCAAGAATAATTTGTCAGTGAAACTTTTCCACTTCATTCACAGTTCCTGCAGCACTCGTCGTGTCAATGACCAAAACATCAAGCAATTTTCCAAACCAAAAATGCAAACAACCCTTTTCCTGGAGAAATGAGATTCAAAGTTCAACATATGTTCTTTGCAACAGAATTTGATTTTTCTACTTACAATAGCACTTTTATAAAACGGTTGAGTATGAACACAGGACAATAACAGGAATGAAAAATAAAGCGTTCCGAAATCAGGCATCCAACCCTCTTCATGCAAAGAGAGACCCGCGAAGGTTTTACGAAAGCCTTTGCACCGCTACTGGAAACTGTTGGATTTCCATTATACATGTTATATACACGGCTAGTTTCAACGCAAAGCAAAAAATAACATATAAGAAATTAACGCAGACTTGATAGTACAGACGTACCTTCAACTCAACAAGCAGAGACCATATAAATTAAATCCTCACACTACACACGAACGTCAAAGATGGCCGACCTTGTTGTCGTCTCTCTCGCTTGGCAACCCGGGAAGGCCTGGTTGCGTATTACAACTCGGTTACAAAGCCGGTGTTTTGCCGGCGTGACATTTGGCCTTTACACTTAGTAATGCAAACTGTTCTCGATTTTGGGCCAGTTTTATTTTCTAGATCGTCAAAATATTATTTATGGCTTAGTTCAAAACTTTTTTCATCATCCAGTGGCTTTTCAAATCGCTCTACTGCTAGTCAGACTCCTAGAGAAGTAGCGAAATGGATGGGAGAACATGCCCCTGTTTTCGAGATGAATGGAAAGGACATTTCAGTTTTACATGAACCTAATCAGTTTTTTAACACTCTTAAGGTTAGATCTTTGAATAATGTGATATCCTGACTTTTAATATCAATAGGTGATATTTAATGTACTTAAGTTCATAAATGTTTTTTGCTCATGCTCAACTTTATTTTACTTATATGCCCAGATTTGAAAGGCCTTACTGTATTCTTCATCAAGATGAATTATTAATTTTTTTTTACAGGATAATGTCAGCAATGCCAAACAAAGAATTATTTTGGCTTCATTATATCTTGGTACAGGAGCAAAAGAGAAACAACTTGTAGGTGTCCTCAAGTTTCAGAGTTATTAGATTTTTGGCAGAATATTCACACTCGGAAAGAACACTTTGGAATATAGCAATAGACCATTTTACAGTTGCAACTGTCTGCTCAGCAACTGGCCTCTGAATGGCAGCGAGGCTAAAGGTGACCTTGTTTTTAAAGAGACCTCACTGTTTTTGTTGTGTTAATCAAGTTGTTTTTACACTAACCAGTTGGCAAGTCTGTATCAAAGCAAGGTCACCTCCAGTCTCACTCGCATTCAAAGGCCAGGTAACTAAGCAAACAACTGTAAAATGGCCTATTTCACACTGAGATAATACATCCTGCAGCCCTACAAAATAGGCAGCCAAAACTATGTTAGTGTTCCCCCCTCCACATGCAGCCCCTATAGTATACTACATGGGGAGGCTCCACCCTAGACTACGAGTAGTCCCTCTTTCGCTTAGTCTGTCGTGCGTGACACGAAAGAAAACCGTGAGAAAAAAATGGCCCGCCCCCAGGATTTCGCGCGGCCATTTGTTTCTCACGGTTTTCTTTCGCGTCGCGCACGACGGACTAAGCGAAAGAGGGACTACTCGTAGTCTAGCTCCACCCAAAATGGGTACCTTTTTCAGGCTCAAGGTATATGAAAGGCCAGGGTAGGAATTTCACATGCTGAAGTAGAGAAAAGGGTATATGGAAAACTGCCATTTAGGTATTTACTGGAGACTTTCTTGCTTTATAGGTTGAGTGCATCCACAAAGCTGTAGAAAGATCTGCAGCGTCAGATCAGTTGCTGAATGTTGAAATCCTATTGGAGCACACCAGGGGGTCTAGAGGAGAACACAACTCCAGGACCATGCTGCTGCCACTGATTCAGAACTTCACTGATGTCGTCAAGGTGTCATTGTATCATTCACCCAGCCTCCGAGGACTGCTCAAGTTGCTTCTGCCAGAACGGTTTAACGAGACAGTGGCTCTCACGCATCTAAAAGTTTACCTCACTGATGACACACTGATAATGAGTGGGTACGTAATAAGTCCAGGAGACACAGAGAATTCAGTCACATAGTCAACTTATGAGTTCATTGTAACCCTGTTAATATGGTCACTGTTGGGCCTTGAAAATTTGGCCATATAAATGGGGTGACCATATTCACGGGGTATGATCAAATTTCATGACTGACTGGTCTTAAGTAAGCAACCAGAATGCAATATAATTTTCTTTAAAAATGAGCCTTCAATCGGGAAAACAATATTAACAATGGAAAGATGAACATAACTGGTTTGAGTGGCTGTATAAATGGGGTACAATTATTAAATATTATACAGGTTGAGATTTCAAAATGTGGCCGTTGGCCATATTTATGGGGTGGCCGCATTGATGGAGGTTTTCTTATAAGAAAATGTATGTCATGGGTGTTTTGCCAGGACAAACAAAAGTGGCTGTAATAATGAGGTGACCATATTAATGAGGTGATTGTAAGGCAGGCTTCCACTGTAACTGAAGATGTATTTAAACCAATTGCTGTGAAAAATCAGAAATCCTATGATTCAAACTTACCATACGGCAGAATAGAACTGTTGTTCCAAGCTACTTACAAGCTTGTGGCAAACACATTGCAAGGATTATTGTTTACATTTAATAGCTGGTAATTTCAAAAATTTGAATTTCACTGATCCTCTTGAGATGTTTATCTCATATATGAGAAAAGAAACTCATCGCACTGAAATGACACTGAAAGAGGTAGCTCAAATTCAAGTCATGCATCAATTGGCTATTTTTGAAGTTATTACATGAAATAACAATGCAATGTTGATAAACTCATATGTTTTTTGCTACCTTTCTTTCTCAGGGCTAATTTAAGTGCTGATTATTTTACCAATCGTCAAGACCGCTACATTGAAATCAGGAATTGTCCCCAGCTTGCAAACTACTTTCATGGACTTGTATCGACTGTAAGATCTTTCTCTCTTCACCTTCAACCAGACAACACTACGAAAATGAGTGAAGATTTCCCTGTTCATCCAACTAAAGGATTTGATAGAGGAAAGAAATTCAAGGCTGAGGCAGGGAATAGAGTGTCTGAGTATTTGCAAAGGAAAAAAAAGGAGAACATGTACAGTTATTCACTGAGGAAACCAAGTGAATATTGTGACACATGGGTGGTACCCTTGGTGCAGATGTTTCCATTTGGTATCCGTCAGGATGAATTTGTCACACGAAAGTTACTGAGTAGTGCTTGTCAAGCTTGCAAGCTTTTCCTGGCTTCAGGATATTTTAATTTAACAAGAAAATACATGGATATAATGTTAAAGTCATCAGCAGATTGTGAAATTCTGACAGCACACCCGACTGTGAATGGTTTCTATGAAGCCAAAGGAGTGGCAGGTATGGGGAAACTTCTTCATTATTTATTTTAATTCGAGATTCTTGTAGGAGAACTTTATTTGATTGTACCACTGTTTTGGTCCTTCCCTATCACTAACTCATTTGATGACCATCCTGTTGCTATTGTGGTGACCTCATGGTTAGTGTGCTCAATTTCAGATCAAGCAGTCCGGGTTCAAGCCCTGGCTGGGACATTGTGTTGTGTTCTTGGGCAAGACACTTTACTCTCACAGTGCCTCTCTCCACCTAGGTGTATAAATGGGTACTGGAAAATTTGATGCTGGGGGTAACCCTGCGATGTACTAGCATCCCGTCCAGGGAGGGGGTAGAAATATTCCTAGTCACTTCATGCTACAGAAACCGGTATAATCTCTGTCCTGCTGGGCCCCTTAGCTTGAAAGCAGACTTAACCTTTTTTTTTTTTACTTTATGACCATTTTTGACCCAAAGATAAATTTGTGGGGCAACATAATCCTCAGAATGTTGTTCCTGGGAGGGTAACAATGTGACTTGTGATCAAAATTCCTGTCATACTTATGGTCATAGTGGTCTTGACCCCTTTAAGGTGATAACCACTACAACACAACAACATTTTGAAGTATTAGAAGGATCCTACTGAATAAATTTCAAATAGCACGCATCATGAAAACCTCTTACATATTACTGTTTCTTACAAATTGTTTTTCTTGATTTGTTTATCCTCAGGAGGGATCCCACATGCCTACACCCTGTTAGCTCGTGATTTCTACAAACTTATCCAGGAACACAAACAGACTGAGCGCATCTCTGTACATGAGTATATACGTGACAAGTGGACATTTCATGCTAAAGGGTTATGGTTCTACTTTCCAAACGAGTCCTGGCCAAGTTTAACTCTAGTTGGTTCTCCTAATTTTGGGCACCGTTCAGTGTACCGTGATTTAGAGGCCCAGGTTGCCATAGTAACAAACAGTCAGGGCCTTTGTGAAGCACTCCATGAAGAAAAAAGCCGCCTTTACAACAGTGCTGAGTATGTGACTGAGGAGACGTTTATCCTACCTGAGCGCAAAATTCCAGTATGGGTTTATTGTGTTACAAGACTGATAAAGAATTTTCTTTGACACATGTTGAGCTTCATTGTATATGTTAACAATATATGTTATTTGAAGCACACAAATAAAAATATGACGTTGACATGTTAATGTACATGCACATTTGACATTGTGTGACTGTGTTATTTCCCTTCATCACCTGTATTCAAACCTTGTATATTCTTGAAAGAAGTACAGACTGAAGTACAGCCCTCCATTGCCTAGTCTCAGAGTTAAACTGCTTTCATGTGCTTGCCCAACCAAGACAAAGCCCATTTTAGCAATACAACATGCTGACTTTAATCAGCACAACAGTACAGATAGAAATAAGGTTCACCTTCTTTTCATCCCACGATTTTCATCCTTGTCAGGACACAAGCAAAATTTTGTTATTCTGTCACACGCACTTTAGAAATGGACCATTATTTTTTGAGGGGGTGGGAGGGGGCTTAGGCAATTTCCAAAAGAAAATTCCTGCCCAGCAAAAGCAGCTGAAAAAAAATTGTCGAAGGGGGGCCATGGGGAAAAAATCGAACAAGTGTTTTCTACTATCCAGATCCTCTGTTTGACTTTAACAAATTTTTGCACAAGCTATTGCCAACCAGAGAAAAAAAAAAAACAAAATTATGCACAACTTAAAGGTGAGAAATGTCCCAGAAAATTGCCCACCCACCCATCAAAAAAATAATGGTCTGTCCCTTAGCTTCCTAGGGTTGTCTCTCTTACTCCCTGGGTAAATAATGGCTGTACAACACTTTTTCATATTGACAAGAAGAATAATTTACTGAGTTTTAATAGGAGATGCTGTATGGAAGTTGCACGCTCCGGGTCATGGGCTCCTGGTTTTAAAGACAATTTTTATTTGGGGCTAGTTGACCTGGGGGCTAAACGATCTACGTTCATAGATTTGCGATGACCTCCTCTCCCTCTGTGCTATCCTTTTGTGCTTCATTGTTTGTTTGGAACCCAGGCTGCTTAGCCCTGCCAGCCCGAGGAGGCCTGGGGAAGAGGCTTCCAAATGAAAACAGTCAACTCGGTAATAAATCCTCTACCTCAATGAATTAGCTACCCGCTTAATCGCAGAAAATGAGCTCGTTCTGTGAAAGAAAACTTTCAGAAGAAGATCTACTTGGCTGTTGGGAGGTACGATCAATACAATCCAGACAAAATCAAGAGGTTTCATTTCTGCTGACTGACTAGTTTCTTGAAATGTTTACAGATAGTGTCCTGTAAGTTGTCGGATGAATGTTACTCGGCTGTTGAAGGGTACGTCACGATTATCTGTCATTCTTTTTTTGCTTTTTTGTTTGGATTTATATCGAGTGTTTTCTTAATATCATAATTTCATTAGCAATTTGATCATTTCGAATTAATGGCCGGTTATCCCTTCATGGCATGGTTTTATAGCTGGCTAATTAAGCTTATGGTTACCTGAGCTAACCATGCATGTAAAGCTTATGAATTAAAACACAGTTTAGTTTAATGCTGTATACCCGGATTTGCCATTACGTGTTGTTTGTTCGTTTTGATCTACGATTTCCATAGATGGAGTCATGCATGATAGGTTTCTATTTATTGTGAATCATATTTTTGTTATAAACTTACATATAAGGCCACTTGCATTGTTTGGCTGTATCTTAATCATTGACTAATGAATAAATAATGTGCCTTTATACTGTAGATGTACACAACACTTAAACACAGTCATTATCAAAAGTATCGACATTTCTGCCAGACAGTTACTCAGATATCCTTTTGGCTTCTGACGTGAGACAAACCAAAAGAATGTCTGGGTAGGTGGTTAAATTTCTACCTGCTGCACCCCCACAGTTCATCCTCACTTAGAGTTTAGCAGTAGATTCTTACAGAAAGAATCCAGGGAAATTTCAGCCGGGACTTCTCAACCTGTAGCAGATTCCTGGGGTAGATCCAGGATTTTTGTTAGGAAGGGGTGCACCACTAAGGAATGACATAACTGACTGGTGACGTAAACAAATTTGAAAAGCGAACATGAAAAAGGCTTCATCTTGGGGAGGGGTTCACACACCCTGCACCCTCCTTCTAGATCAACCCCTGGATCCACACCTTTTTACAAGGTGATGACCACAAAGGTTTTTCCAGCCCTTTGAACCTTGAATTACCCTGAGAGCAGTTGGTTTCACCTACGACAAATGAGAGAGTTATACTCTCATTTGCGTAGGAGAACCAACTCTTAACAGGATAGCCTTAAATTAAGGTGGGGGTCGAAAATATTTTGATCCTTTAGACCTAATAAGTATTTTAGCCATTAAATATGGGGATAGCCGTCTGGTTTGGCTTCACACTTTCCATGAAAGTGTTATAAGTGAAATGGTACACTTGAGATTTAATTAGATAATAAGTTACTGTTAGGTTAGAGCACTCAGACTTTCAAAATGTGAGCAACCATTAATTTTGTAGCAACTAGTTATTATACCTGTGGAAAATTGACTTGGCCCAACTCATTCTTTCAACCCATACATGTAAATTCGTACATGACTAATGAAAGTTGCATGAAAATATATGAATTGATGCATTTTTATTCGTTATGAAATTAGTCATTTTCGCATGTTTCGTAATTTGCTGTTTCGTAGTGTACAATTTCACCTGGAGGAAGGAGGTGATCTGATCTGGATAGTGCCACCTGCTTTAGAACAAGAAAGTCTTCCTTTCTTCTCCTGTGAAACATTTGTGGTTAGTGCTATCGTTATTTATGTTTTAGCTGACAGAAAGTTTGCAGCTACTGTACCACAAATGCCAAAATGTTCTCTTATAGGCTATTGCACTCACTATCTATTCTGTTGTATTAAATAGCGAGTTAATAAGGCTAGCAGTGTGCTGTTGTCAACAAATGGCAGTTGCTTCTTTATGTTTTCGAAGTGTCTTTGAAGAGAATTTAGATAAAGTTTTGAACAGCTTGTAGATTTATACTAAGACAATGAGATTTCCATGCATAAACAGCTTAGGTTTAAAGTAATTTGAAATCTTCTTTATCAGCAAAAATGTTGATCAGTATGGAAAAGTTTGTAGTTAGTAGATTTCACAGTCAGTCACATGCCTGTAAATCAAGTTTCTACTGACATTTTTAAATTATATTTACTAAGCTTGGTTGCTACTAAATATTTCTGGGCTTCCAAATTTAGTATTAAAACAATATCACAGCTGCAGTAATATTGTGTTTGCTATTTTCAGTTTGACAGTTTCTCAGGAGAGTTGGTTTGTTATGGCAACAATGTTGATAAAATTGCATTGAAAGTAAGTAAGCTAATAACACGAGAATATGAAGACATGATTGATCATTGCAGTTATATGCACAACTTAAGCAGCTGTGAAATGTAAGGCCGAAAAAAAAAATGGGCTTGAATGGGATTTGAACCCATTGACCTCTGTGATACTGGTGCTCTACTAACTGAGCTATTGAGCCAACTTGGAGCTGGTCACGTTTGAGTTCTTGATATACCCATAGAAGGTGAAGAATCAAGTCTTCATTCTTCCTTCCTTCTTTTGCACCTGTCAACTCCTTCCAAGTCAAATATGTGTGATTTTTGTGTCCCATATATTTCCTCAATTTTCTGAAAAAAATTTGACAACTTTCTGACATTATCAAAGAGTTCCGACAACTTCTGAAGATTACTGAAGATTCCAAAGATGTTCTAATGAATTTTCAAGGTCGCTGAATGTAGCACTGAGTAGCAACAAATCATAATACTATCTTATCTTTTAGCTTGACATTTGGCACCATTTTGGGTGGAAATTGCATTCAATTTTTCATGTTAATGATTACTTAACAAGTAGTCTGAAATTGTGTGTCAAGGGTGTGAAATGGTCATGTATGCATGTGATCAAGGTTTTTTTTATCTGCAGCAGACTTTTAGCCAGATGGGCTTCTAGGCATCCTTTGCACGGCCACTTAACAAAATTGTGCTATTTTTCATAATTATGTTGCCTTGAGGCAACATATGTTAAGTTGAACAGGCCCTATAGCACATTTTGGACAGCCACTTTTCAAATCCTGGCTAAAAGTCTGCTCTGCAGGCAAGTGACACACATAGTGCATGTGAACTTGCAGCTCTATTCTTTACTTCCTCAAACATCCTTCCTTCTTTCCTCGCTTTTTGTAATACTGTGGAACCCGCCTTACGGCCACCCCATTAATATGGTCACCTCGTTATTGTGCCACTTTATTCTGGTCTGAACAAAAGCTCAGTCAGTCATTTTAAAGAACCCCTTTAAGGTCATTCCACTGAAATAGAACCTGCACTGAGATTTTTGTGAAACTTTGCCTATTGATTGTTTATATTATAGGAACTTAAATTTTGAAATAAAAATGAGGGGTCCCCATGTTCGTTTA
>Ga0126339_10000440_pt1 | contig 22718 bp, 12 predicted proteins | sample OrbTmetagenome_2_FD_92532 | JGI IMG/M metagenome (GOLD analysis project Ga0126339, IMG submission 92532) | Coral microbial communities from Petempiche,Puerto Morelos, Mexico - Orbicella T R C metagenome | ecosystem: Host-associated > Invertebrates > Cnidaria > Coral | place: Petempiche,Puerto...
AAAACATATTTGTAAACACGAGTGACTAACTTGCCGACGATTCACATACCTTCAACTTTTATCGTGCATGTATTTACAAAAACTAAACGTTAAGCAAGTCTGGCTGGAATAAAAAAAGGTTTGCCCGATGTATATGAAACAATACTGGACGCTTGAGAATTTATAATAAACACATGGTACACACGCATTGCTGATGAGAATGAAAATCGTGTCTACCGCGCTAATCAATACGATACGATACAGACGTCTTATTAACAAAACAGGTTTCAAATACCGACGAACGCGTAGCATTAGTACTTCCAGTGCACTCGCGAGAAACGAGACTCGTCTTGTTTCTCTTGAGACTCATCTCATTTCTCTCGAGACGAGTCTCACGAGAAACGAGACGCATCTCGCGAGACGGTGGTAACTTACTTTTGAGCGGTACTGTAGTTATCTCAGTCAAAACATCTCACTATAGATGATCTAAGATACAGCTACATGCTAGATTATTCTGAATTGAGTTGGTCTCAGTCATTACGAGTTGACACGAGGAAGTGCTGTGGAGACTTTTTTTTTAGCAAAAAATTTTTAACAGCCAATGTAGGAAATGTTAATATCAGTACATGATCGCTGTGTTGTTGACCACAGGACTTGCAGTAAATAATAAATTTTAAACTGACAGATATTTCAAATGACGTACATAGCACTGTTCTGGGTGAAGAGCTCCCTTTAGTTTACACAAGTTACGTTGAACCTTAAACTTCAGCAGAGGTGTGATATGAGGACATGCAATGAAGGCATGTCAGGACCATGAGCTAGTCATTCATTGCTAATTCACCATGCCTATCATTCACAATCTTCCAGTTTTATTTACTACTTTATAAGTGAACTTAGTGTTGGCCGCTGTTTCCAGAATATGGCTTTTGTGCTATTTTGCTGGTTTTTTGTTGTGCTTGTCAGTACTTTGCAAATATTCAATTTTTAAAAAAGCATACTTTGGAATTGAATTATCATTTGCAGGTAAATGTAAGTCTTTTTTTCACATCTCCCATCTGCAATTTTAGCTGCAACCACTTTAAACAGCATGAGGTATATTATTTGTCCAAAGCATTCATTTCACATAACTCAAGCAAGCCTTCTTTCCATTGAGCCCGATTTCCCTTTTACATGGCCTCACGTGCACTGAGAACCAAGGAATGGACACTTGGAGCAAATACAAGTTACATCCAACACTAAGTACTAGGTGAAGAGAAATCTCAAACTCTCATCAGTTTGAACACTGATATTGCCAGTAGCAATGTCTGAGGCAAAGTCATTTGCAGACCTTTTACTTTAAACACACTCAAGGAAGTTGAGCAAGACCAAAATTGTGTTTATCGCATTGACTACAAATTTAAATAGATCCATACAGTACATACTTCATCTTGGATTTGCAAGTTGAACAAGAATTTGCTGGAAGTGTGATCTGGTACAGGGAACGAATACAATTATTTTTTACCACTTACATTGAAGCAAAACATACCCTTCTTCTCCCATTAAGCTTCTGCTTTCTTAATTCCATTTATTGCAAATTATTTTTGTTATTTTGAAAGAGCCATAGCTCATTAGCAAGCTGTTTAAGATTCCTTTTGATTAATAAGGAAATACAGCGGCCGAAACTCAATTAATCAAGCTTTACAAAGTTTTCAATGACGAAACATTGCTTTGATTTTGAATTGTTCAACCCTTTTCTTCGTAGGTTTTACTTCTCAGCTTTCTCATCGTCGAACAAAAACATAATATCTGTCAACAACCATGTTGTTGGCCAGCGATACACTCATACACTTCATACACAAGTCGAGATATCTAAGAAGGAAAGTGCCGAAGGTAGGTTCAATTCCGGCAAGTTACGATTGAATTCGAAGAGGTCAGAAACGGAAATAATTTATCTTTCAACGGTAGCGATTCGACGAACCATGAAGCTTTGATTCCTAAAATCATCTGTTCAGCACTGAAAATGGTGGCTTTGTAAATCGAGCAGAAGTCATCTACAACTATCACTTGGCCTGCGGAACATTTGATATGGATGTCGTTCCAGATTTCTTTCAGCATCAGAAGCAAGCGAACCTCCTACAAATCATACTTCCACATCACCATCAGCACGTGGAGATGTTTGCTGTTCAGCGATCAGATGAAAATGCGCTCTAGGGAAATTTTCTCCCGGCATGCTTTGCGAGTCGTGTCCAACACCGCTTAATCCCACTGTTCGTCTTATCATCGCATCTTTGACATTAGAAAACTTTGGGGATTTAAATTTTACCGAAATTGTGAAATAAACTCACCATTCTTCCTTTCCATACGAGGTGTAACACATAGTATAACTTTCAAATCGTAAAGTGGATTCCCAATCAACACTGCAATTTTCAGTTCGTCGTTTTAAGTTAAGCTTACATTATTACCCGACAAAACAAAGTTGCGGCCAGTTCGTATCGCATGGGCCAGCCAAGCTATACAATCCATCATTGCTTTCCGTGCATTGTTACCTAATTTTTGCATAAGTTCCATTTACAAGTTAAAATGAAAACTGCCTTGGATTTACTACGCATAATTCGCAAGGTAAAATATCGTCGTTGCGGCATTTGACCCATCTAGCTTGCAAGTTGAGATACGTCGCAAACACTTGTTACCATTAAACCCTCAGCTTTAACAATACTTTCACCATCAAGCAAAGTAAACAATCTAAAACAAATAGTAGATAAAGGCTGCTTACCTGCCAAGGCTCCCATAACTCAGCTGATTTCCACACTCCCCGGGTTGACACACATTCCGCCATACATTCCGCGCAATTTGGAAGACCATGCGATGAGCCAATTTCCCATGATTCCCTTCCCTTAAGGGGCTGGGGGCAGGGGTAGTTCCACCGGGGGCCCTCACATCAAAAATACGAAAACATTTGCGTGGATAGTTTTTTACCTTTTTCCCCTACTTTTCATTGGGGACTACATATTTTGAAAAGTCAAAGCATTTTGACGTAAAGTGTTACGACCAAGGGGGCTCCGATTACCCGAGTTAATTTTCAAGTTTCAATGGCACGAAATTAATTAAAAGTTAAGCTGAGGCTCTAGAGATCAGACTTCCACTTCCAAATCGTCACTCTATATTCCGTTACAACTTTTATCTTCTCTGGAATCGGCTCGACTAGCAAATTATCTAAATCCTCTTCACAGACTCTTCGAAGCGCAAAGAAGCTGCCGCCATTTTGTAAACAACTGTACACTGCTAAGCTACTCATTATCTACTGCAGGATAGAAGAACATCACTCGTGATAGAAAGTTAGTAGATTTATACTAAAAAAGATTAGCATTTTAAAGTGTAGAAATACTAAATGCGTTTGTTAATATGAATATCTTCATTAAGTAGTCACCGAGAAACCGTTACGCATGCGGCAGGGACTCACGAAGCTCTCGGATAAAACCCCTGTGAAAATGGTTTGCCACAGTGTTTAAATCTTCCCCTGGAGCCTATCGGCGATAGTGATATCATCAAGGTAGCTGGGCTTTCATTTATAATCTGTCTTGAAAATGAAGGATATTCATACGCACAACCTTGTTTGATTAAAAAAGTAAAGTTGTTGACACTTTATTATTGAAAACACTTGGCAAGGTTAAATTCTGCCTCGAGGAGAACAAGTATGATCAATGTTGCAAAACCCTGCGGCCAAGAAGCTTTTACCGTTTCATATTTAATAATTAGGGATTACGCTCTTGATTTGTATGAGATGATAGTTGATGAGCGTTCATATTTAGAAGGGGTTAACTTCGCGCTGTTGCCGATACTTCAACTCAACAATATTTGTAGCTTTTTGACCGTAATACAGCCAGTTTTCACAAAGCCAAAACTCTACACGACAAAAACTATGTGCTTACATCCGAGATACAAAGTTTCTTATCTAGTACTTCATTTAAAGTTCACATAATGTCAAATCCCATTAAACTAGAAAACTACAGTTGTGCGGCTATAACACACGTTTTAGCAAGATCACACGTGGACCAAATTGTCGTTTGAAAGTTGCAGCTGTTTTCGAGCTGTTTACTCCCGATCACTAGTTTGTTGAACAATTTTACGATTGTTAAGTCCCATAACAGTCAATTTTCTTCCATTAGTCTTCTTGGGAATTGAAATGTAACAATATTTCTTAATCGTACTCCATAAATTGAAGAAAAAAGAAGAAAACTTGTCTGGGAGACCTCCAGATTTCTTGGAGTGGTATTTCTATTCACTACGAGTACGGATTAAAAAAAAATAGCAAAAAGCTATTTGTACAACAGAGTACATGCTCAGATTAAACAGCCCTGCAGAGCAACACTTTTATAACTAAAGTTCCTTTGTTACTGTCTGTATATTGCTATTGTTTTACTTTTATGTGACAAGCATTACAACAAAGCTTTTTACAACATTTTGGAATTAGTCGTCGGTTTAGGTTACTTTGTACGAAACAGGAGCGTAGCCAGGATTTTTCGAAGGGGGGGTCACACTGTGTCAAAGTGAGGGTACTCACCAGATTGTCATTACGTTTCCGCCACCTGTTGTAGGTTGTCTGCCCAAAAAAGGCTCACAAAAGGGGGGTCACGGGCACCCCAGGAGCCCCCCCCTAGCTACGCCCTTACGAAAGTTCCTACTGATTTACCATGCACCTTGATTACGCATGACTCTCTTAGCTAGTAACTGCTGACGCTTTACAATAGGATGTGTATTAATATTGTAGTTCTTGAGGAAATTGCTCTGACAGCTATCAAGCTGCTCCTTAAGATTCGTTTTAAGCACTTCACAAGCTTTTTCACTAGCTTTAAAATATTCATGGGCTTTTTGGGGGTTCTCTAAATCTAAATATGAAGTACACAGTTTCTGCAGAGTAAACACAACCATCGGATGATTATCACCAAATGTTTGTCGATAAATAGTTTCGGCTTTCTTTAAGGACAGCTCTTGAGCCATATTCAGTCCAAGTTTCTTTTCAGCATCACTTCTTATCAGCGAAAAGTCCGCCTTCAAGTAGTGAGAAACATTGGGACTCAGCACTTTTAGAGCTGAACAAATTTCCTTGAGGGCAATCTCGTGAAAACCCATCAGAATTTTCAGGCGCGCTATCTCCTTCTTCGTCACGGCGAATTTGCGATGATTACGTCCAAGGGATTTGGACAAGATTTCTTCTGCTCTGACAAGATCCGTGTCTGCTTTCGACAATATCTTTTGAACGTTCAGCTCATCTGAAGGCCATCTGACTGACTCGAAACTGTCAAGAGTAATTTCAGTTTTCTTTCGAAGAAATGCAGCAAACTCGGGATGTGTTACTTTTTCTTTGGGGAAGCAAAGTTCTACTTCCCTGAGATATTCTTTTGCCGCATCAAAAAGACCCATCTTAGAGCACGCGTACGCAACCCTCACGGTACATTTTCGCACCTGCAACAAAAAAAACGAAAAAATTAGAACCAGACGTAATCGTTAAACGAAAAGGAAAAACAAAACAGGGTAACTGGTTTAGGTTTCCTCCGAAGTATCATCTTGATAGGCGAAAGTAGAACTATTACAGATATCATTTCATTCACCAAGACGCAAATCATCCCCAGCTTAGCCGTTTTTTCTAGATTTCGAAAAAGCTTTTAATTCCATTGAATGGAATTATCTTTAGAAATTCCTGCCCAGGAACTTTCAACTTTTGTCCGCAACTACGGCAGTGGATGGACGCAATATATAGCGACATTTGAAGTTGCAACCTAAACGACGGCTTTACCACTAAGCAGTTTACTTTGGGAAGGGGAGTCAAGCGAGGCTGTCCTCTCTCTTGTGACCTGCTTTCTATTGGGATGGAAATTCTGGTACCATCAGGAGCAAAATTGAAATAAAAGGCATCGAGCAGATGACAGAAACACAATAAAACTTACGCAGTATGCTGATGATACCACTGTTTTTCTTAGAGACGTTCAGTCACTAACCAACCTTTTTAATTTACTTGCCCAGTTCGAAAATTATTCTGGATTACGAATAAATCGATCTAAATCAGAATTTATGTGGTAAGGATTTTCATACAACGAACAACTCGCAGCCAAAAAGAACTTTTTTGATCGACTACACCTAATAAGAAGAATACTAACCATTTGGTCGTCACGAGATATATTCATATACGGCAGGATCAATATAGTAAAGACAACTGCAATTCAAAGCCAACTTTCGTTTGTAGTGTGCTGAACACACCAGACATGTTCGCTACTTAAGTTAATAAGCTAATTTATGATTATGCATGGACTGAAGTACAAAAATCCAAAGGCTAAAAAAATCTACCTTGTTTGAAAGTAAAGAAAAAGGAGGGCTAGACATGATCGATTCGACGTCATTTGTTAAGGCATTAAAAATATGTTGGGTGAGGCGTCTTTACTGCGCTTTCTATCTGGTGTCGGCGGAACACTTCTGTTACAATATAATTACAACAAAGAAAGACGTACAGGACCAAATCGTTTGGAATAATTGATTCTTATAAGGTCTTATAAATTAGCAAAGCCTCCGCGTATTTTTGAAGCTGGCATCAAGGCGGTATCTATAAACTTTCCAGTCTTCTCGACGAGAGTAACACTCGACTTCTGTCATTTAACGAGTCTTACAAAATGTAACGTTAAATGTAATTTTTTACGGTATCGGTCTCCTTTCGGCAATATCCAGTGTCTTGAAAAAATACCTAAAAACAGAAACAGCAAGCCGCCACAGACAATTTACTTGCAGTTAATAAACTTAAGTGCAAAACAATTTACGGATCTTTAATTGATCATCAGAACTTCTCTCCTCCAACGGGTGAGAAAATAATTACACAATGTGGATCTGATATTCACGAACGACAGAAAATATATTCTTTACCCTTTCTCCCGACTTAAGAAATTACACTTTCAATATTCCAATACAAGATTGTTCGCAATTTTCTTTACAAAATGAAAAAGGTTGCACAAACCTAGACCAAACAGTCAGTCATTTATTTGTATCTTGTCCATATGCTAGTTATTCTTGGTCGGATTTTATTGAATGGTATCAGTTTTTTACTAAAGAGACCCTGAGCCTTTCTAAGAACGAAATTATTTACGGCGCACTTAATGATCCTTAATAATTGGTCTTCTTGTTCAACCCTAAAACCACCTTATTCTGATCGGTAAGTACGTTCTTTATTGCAGAGCATTAAATTGAATTCAATTTCAGTTCGCAGATTACAGAAATCTTGTAAATGACAAAATAGAAATTGAACGTTATATAGCCCTTGTGAAACAGACAAACATAACACCTTTTTAAAGAAGTGGTATAGTTTCATGAATTAATGCATGCAGTACGTAGACTACGCAGTCACACTCTCAATTTGCAACGCTTAAATAATTCCAGTTTTGTGTATCGTGCTGCAACCTATATGGTAAGCTTGCAAGTGATGCTTGTAAGGAAGCAATATAGTGTATTGTAAGTGAGTAATGTAACGTAACGTATTGCAAGAAGGTGATGTAATGTACTGTTAGTGATGTATGCAAGTAATATAGCAGATTGTAAGTAAGAAAGGTTATGCAACGTAATGTAAACAAGTAATATGTCGTAGCTGTTGCGATGTCCCTACCAAACCTCTACATATTGATTGTAATGTTTTTTTTGTTTTTTTTTTTTGGCATCAAAAAGGCAAAGCTAATAAAATAAAATAAAATAAAATGAAATGAAATGAAATAAAATAAACTAAATAGAACAAAATAGGCGGAGTGTTTTGTACAAGTTGTCTCTGATCTTCTCACTGTGTTGAACTGTTGCTATTGTAACCTGTTATGTTAATAGGTGTTCACCATCGTTGTCGGTAGTGCAACTAATGTAAAGAGTGGCAGTCTTTGAACCATCGAATCATAAGTATTGTGAAGACAAAACAAGGGCAACGACTCTGGACATATGCTAAGGTCGAGTCGCTGTCAACGAGAAGAAAAAAGTTGCCATAAAAGTGGTAAATGTTCCCGAACATAATTAACCTAAACTTTAGGCGAGTGTTTTTCACAATAACATGGTGTGTTGCATTGTAAACTTTCAATTAGTTTGTCCTTCGCTTCTCTTAGCAATGTCCGGCCTAAAAGGTTTTTAGTTAGTTACCTCTCTGTGTTCCATGGTGTTTTCATAAGTGTCCTTGTAACTCTGCAATGCGCTGAAGGCTAAATCAGCACTTTTGACAGTCTCCCCGATGATCAAGCATGCCTTGCTGAGCCTCTTCAGTGAATTGGCTCTCTCTATAAATCAATTTAAATGGCGACAGCCAACAAATAAATCAGTTCAAACAGCTTTTGAAGTCGAGGGGGGTACCTTCATTTCAGAACCATCGATTTCGGGTTGTTACGTTCAACGGAAAAAAGATCTGCGAAAAATGAAACACGATGTGTGCGAATAAATTTTGTCTCCAAGAGTGAACGTTTCATACTTGTTGTCGACGCGACTTTTTTAGTGCAGGAGGAGATTTTTTCGTCCTCAAGAGAATTTAATCTCTTGAGGACAGTAAGAGAACTTTGTTTGTTGTTTTTCTGTGGACGCGTTTTGCTAGTCGGTTTCCCTTCATCATCTTTTTCTTAAGACCCCGGTAGTGCGAAGGGTGGATAGGGTTTTACACCCTTTAATCAACTGGGGCCCGGTCTTTTTTCCGTTGAACTGATGTAACTATCTCAAATCAATGTTCCCGAAATTGAAGTATCCTCCGCGACCGACTTATTGATTCTACCATCAGCAGTTTCATCCGTTCAGTCACCAAATCAAGCCAAATCACAACACGAAATTCAGCTAGACAAGCCCATAAGAATTGCCTTGCTATTTAAAGATCAGAAATCGGCCGACGCAGTACAAAGGGATCTCAGCGAACTTAGCAAGAAAATTCGAAGTTATCTACGCCCAGTGTTTGATGATATCAAAGTGGTAATCGTCAACGGAAAATGGTGGAGTTAAAGATGCCCACCAGTTCTAAGAAGCTGAAAGCGACCTGAATGGACCTTGTCACGGCTAGCTTTGCTTATTTGCATTCCATCGTAATCTAACATGGATGTGAGGGAATTTCGGGCAGAACCAGCAAAATTCCCCGAACTTGCTTCACATACTTGTTGGATTGTAGTGTGATGCAAATGAGAGAAGTTAGCCTTCTAAAGGCCATTGGTACACTTAAATGCAAGCGTAAGTTCAGGTTTATTTACGGATGTACTGATGCTTTTGTAAGAAATTCGCGGAGTAGGACATTCTAAAATATCAGCCACAAACCTCTAAATATCTCGACGATTCTTTATTTTTCTCTTTAACCCGTATAAGAGATGAAAACGTGTAACTGAAAAGATGCAGTCTGGCAACCGGTCACTTGCTATCAGCTATGTTTGTAATTTACGGCTTATATTAGTAACTAGCTGAACACTCTATTTAACACCAATGCTTATTACCTGGATGTAATGGCGAATCCTGTCCAAAAATCTCCACTGCCCTTTCCAGCTGTTTCTTTCCCGTTTCTACCATTCCCATTTGCAGATATGCATACCCCAAGTAGTTAAGGTTGGCAGCAACAATTCGATGATTTTTACCGTGGAGTGCAACGTAAATTTCCATCGCCTTGGTGAGATTCTTTACTGCATCCTCCACATACCCAATGTCACTTTGAGCATGCCCAAGATTCAATAATGCAGTAGCAATAGCTGTAACACACATTGTAAGTTGTAAATTTGCAAGCCTTTTCAAATAAATCTTTCGCATCAAACTCTTCGTAGCTAAGATAATTGTACACATTCTGCGGCTCTTTTTTGCCTTTGAAGCTTACCAAATCTGGTTTTTTTTCCAATCATTTTTCTCCCACATGCTGTCGAAAATGTTTAATGCCATTACAAACACCCTCTCCGCAGTCATTTTCCACGTTTAGCCAAGCACAGGTATATTGACTGGTAATCGAGACTCAGGGAACCAATCAGAAGGTAAGAAATCCATTATCCAAAGTTGGTTAATTAAAGAATTGGTTCAAGCGGGAGTTTTGGAAAGCACGCAGAAGCGCAAGAGTCACTCAAGGTGCAGTAGAGAACAACTCTAGCTTCTTGAGTACTTTCCAAATTTCCTAAGTGCACCCATAACTCGACATATGCACAGCTAAAAGTATGAACCAATTCTATTATAACAGTCATATTGGGAACAACATGGGCGCTAACACATGTTTTATTTGTGATTGACTACAAAGTTCTCACAATGTTCGGTGAAGGAAAAGGTAGGATCTTATCTGCTGGTTAAAAAGACGCCACATTCAGTTGAGCGACAGTTGAGCGAAAACGCTTCATCTGTTTTCTAATAAATGTCAAAGAATTAATGAAAATGTAGGCGAACAAAGTCAAAACACTCAATGAATATGTAGGCAAACAAAGTCAAAATAATCAAGTTTTGGTAAACATCTTAGCTTGGTAAAAGTCAAAGGCCCAATGCAGGGTTTGGATTGCGAGTAACATCTGCGGAAGAACTAGGTACCATGTCTAAAAATAGCTTAAGAGGGATTACTTTCAGTATAAGGCCTACGTGGGGGATTAACTCTTTTACCTTGATCTTCTCTTGCTTTAATCAATTCTTGTTAATACGTGTGTTTATTGTTAATACCTGTGTTTATTTATTGGTAATGTCATCCTGGAATCTACAAAAATCCACAGAATGCCACAGTTAAATCAGCTAAGCAGAGTTTGACGCGAAAGATTTAAATGAAAAGGCTTGAAAACCTACAGCAAAAGCGACTGAACGAAGAATATAAAGCAGCAAAATCCGCGAGAAGATCCAAAACCGGACTTCGAACAATTTAGTTCAGAAAACGTTACGCTCAGCACTACAGTGAAGCTTGTTCCCCTACATTTGGGTCTACCCCTCCATACGTCAATAGACTTGATCAATTCTGAGTAATACAATAATAGTCGGTCTATGACGAGAGCCGTGTAAACAAGTTAACTCTCGATTCCGCCATTTGACTAGCAAAAGGCGTACAGTTTCCGACAAGGTCATTATTTCGGATCATTTGTTATCATTTTCAAAAATGTCGACGACTTTAATGGCAATCGCGCATTGCGCATCATTGCGACGCACAATGTTAAGCGTAAATAGGCCATTTCCGAATTATCTTTAGCCCCTTTTTCAAAGCGAGTCTTGGTTCCCACTTTTCATATGAAAATGAGATTTCATTCACATGCAAATTAAACTCATTTTCTTATGAATGGTTGTGCACCAGTCCTCGCTTTGATAGAGAGGGTTAAGGCAACTAGGAAATGGGCTATTTGCTCGCAGATGAGTGTGTGCACTTAAACTCAATCAAGAGATCTCCTGCTTTTTTTAAATTTATCACTGCCTATCGAGCGCAGGGGCATGGAATTATTGCTCTTTCCTCCGCAGAGATTCGAACGTTCGTTTTTTAAATCCGCTGCGCGAAAGAAGTGAGTGTTTAAAGACGCAAAGTTGAATGGATCGACAGAGGTATAATCGTTACGTGTTAAATACTAGAAATAGTTTTCACATGTCGTCACGGTGCGCCATACTTGTGTCCCAGTGTTTTTCCTGGCTTTTGCCTTAGGGGAGATTAATTCCTTACTTTACCTTGTTTCCTTGTTCTATTGTTAAGAACTACATTTTCCTTTATTCCCTGCATTTTTCAACTATAACGATATTAAAATGTCAACAATACCTAGATTTTCAGCAGCTTAATTTTTCTTTTTCAGCCTCTTTTTAATTAGTTAGACAATTTAGCTATTTATCTTCACTTGTATGAAACGGAGAAAAATTTAATAAGCTATACAAGAAAGTTTCTGCTACCGAACGAATAAATAAACATTGAAAAGATTAATGGCATTTGAAAGAAAATTTTTTCTCGTTTATTCTGTAAAACAATACTGCATTGCTCGTTCTGTAAAGGAGTATTGGGTTGAACTGAAATAGTCAGTAATACTGCAAATTAAAATAACCTACCTGGATGACGTTTTGTGTCATGCTGCCCGTCTGAAATTTCTTTAACCTTCTCTGCATAGCGAAGACTTTGTTTAGAATCTCCCTTATAGCGATACACCACACTCAGCTTTGATAAGATCACGGCTCTGTATATGTCGTTGTATCCAAACATGTTTAGTGCTTCGTTCAAAGAATGAATGCTCTCGTCCAGTTTGTCCATGTTTCGTTGAACTGAGGAAAGGCGGCTGAGCGTCAAACCAATCTGAAATGGACATTAGTGGAATCAGTCTCTTACAAACCCTCTTCACTGCAGTGTCTTTATTAACTTTATCTTTATTACCTGTTACCCACTATCGAAACAAAAACAAAACTCTCCTTTCTGACTGGTTTCGGACCTTTTTGTTACGTAGCTGGAATGGCATTTTTGCGCCCATTCGCCACTTCAGCAACGAAAAGAAATCTAGGCCGAGTCTCATCTCAAGCTCGTAGGACCGCTGCTGGGGTCGAATAGCTTCTGATCTTTTTGTTGACGTCTCTCGACTAATTTCTCCAGGAGACTCGCCCATTATATTTTCTCGTTTACAAAGTGGCGAATAACGCACACTTCAGTAAGTTCTTGTTGTTTTACTACTGATCTGTAGAACTAGGGAAACGCGCCACTGACTTTTTCCCTAGTCTCCTTTTCCAGTTTAATAAAAATATGTTTCTGTTTAGAGACTCAATGGTCTAGAGGTTTCCGTAGACAACAAACCATAGTAAAATCAATTGCAGTACGAGTTGTAGAGTTATTTTGTAAAATTTGTAAGGAGAAATAAGTTCCAGCAAGAGACGAGTGTGATCCGTGCAATCTCCCAAACAACTACCGTTCGGTCGAGGTTACAGCAGGTAGTACAGGTATTCTCAGGTACCGGCAAATACGAGAGGGTCCACGCATGTGCAACCTGGCTATTGATAACTTGATAGGAAAAAAAACTTTCAGCCATAAAAATGATGTTAAAGAAGAATATCAACAGAGTATTCAGGGGTAAGCCGTAGTAGTACTGAGAGTCTTTTTATTCATGTGTTCCGGTTTTTCGCGCCGTTGGAATGGGTTGATTGGACGTTAGTTTTGTGACTGGGCTAGGAACTAGTTATTCAACTTTTGTTTCACCTTGATACGATTGATTTATCCTTGACGAGGGCCTTTTACCCTTAACCTGAGAGGAAAATGAAATATTTTTGAAAAGATCGAAATCTGATGGAATTGTAGACAGAACCCATGGGTAATTAAATGACAAACTGTTTATAAAAAAGACAGTTGAGTTCGATCAGGGCGACTGCCTTGTAACGGTCTACATCTTACATATAATTCTTCACGTACCGGAAGGCGATATATTTATTTCACTTGTGCGGGATAATAATTGCATAATATCCACTATTTGTAGTTTGATACTTAGACAGTTGCTGTGTAACCTCGGTATTTGGGAGCAAATGACAATGGCAACGAGAACGGCGCTAAGCAAAAGGCTAAATGTGCATTGTAATGCCTCCGTACATGCGTTATTACACCCTGGTCGGCTGAGTGTGCAGTTTCATCTCTTATAAATCAGCGGCAGTTTAAGCGGACCTTTTCACACGGCGTCCGGACATCGATTCGAAGTTACCATTTCCTGAGTCGTTTGATTAAAAAGGAACATAAACCGGTTGACTGAAACCGAATGTCATAAGCTGAATCTCACATTGCTCTCACAACAGCAATGCAACGTGTTTACAGTAAACCTCTCATAAACAAAACACGTTTTCCCTTTACGTGTCCGTTACTTAACAATTATTCCAAGAGCGTGCGTAAATAGACAACTCGGCGATGCATGGCCGCCTCGTTGGCTATAAACATCTCATATAGTCATATCCAACAAGCGTGAATAGAATAATTGTTTTATTAAAAACGCCCCAAAAATATATAAAACTCAAATAAAAATAATAAAAATAAGAACGCACAAAAAAATCACAGTACGTTTACGATATTTGTAGAGCATGGTATAATGGCTCATATATAATGATGGCCAAGCCAATGAAAACTCTTCAATTGCGGTAACCAATGACCAAGGTTTTAATAAAGCAATTATACCATGGTATACTAATACGGTAAGCGTAAAGCTACTTTTCTGGGGCGTTTTTACTTTTATTTTAGTTGTCTTTATTTTGGGGCGTTTTTCATAAAAAGAAATTATTCCACTCGCGCTTGTTGGGTATGAAGTGATTATAGCCAACAAAGCGCTTCGAGATGATTATCTGTCATCTCAAATCTGTCATTTCTCGTGGAATAATTGTCTAATGTACACTGCAATTCAGATTTCGCGGACCTCCAAAGACTCCAAGCGAAACGAAAATTGGTTTGAGAAAACGGGAGCTCCATTTATCGAGAGTAAAACTGAAATTCATCATTTCAAGCAAATAATAGAGAGATAGTCGAGATCTACTAAACTCTACTATAGCTAAGCTCGCTTTAATGCTATTTGTAATTTGTCCTTTCCGCTCTACGGACTTATCACTTTTCATTTCACCCTTAAATTTGAAATAAAATTTGCATTGTCATTTCAGTCTGATGCCCTCTTAATAGAGGTTTTTTAGCGATGGAAAGGGGCTCGTTATAAAAGTAAATGTAGGACGCTAATTTCGGGACCATTCTTAGCGTCCGCTTAATTGGGGTCGGCATAAGAGTTTTTACCGTGTGGTGCTCCTAAGCTTCCGTCTGATGATGCTGAAGAAGCCAACAACATTCATCAGACATAAAATGAGCGGAGGAAGATGACTACCCAGTGCCGGGATATTTCGCAAGGTGTTAAAAATATAGCGTATTGTTCACTGAATCTTGACAGGAGCTTCGTCGTCATCAGTGTCATGGCAGTCACCACAAGGAACATACCAAAATGGTCACTCCACTTCTCAAGCCACTGTTCGATCAGGAACTGCTCAGAAAATGGAACACTTAAAGAAATGGAGTATTTCAACATACAAGTATACTAGGCAATACCTTTCTGAAAGGTTTGGTAAAGGTACAAGGACTGTGGATACTGAACTTGAAGGACAAATTATTTTGCTCAGTAAAAGAAGCCAAAGTAAAGTATACGAATGTTCTAAAGCTTGCAAAGCAGATGACACATAATTTTCATGGTTTGGTTCAAAGTCAAAGAGGTCTTGCTGAGGCGCTCACAGATTTAGGGATGAAATCCCCAGAGCTACAAAATGAGTTCAACCACAACGCCGAGTCTCAAAGATCGCTGGTACATAATGGGGAAGCTCTTCTTGAGGCACTTAATTTTTTTACATCCAACCTGACCACCTTGGTGCACAAGACTGTGGAAGATTCTATTGTGACAGTAAAAGCATATGAATCTGCCAGAATAAAGTATGATGCCTACAGAACAGACCTAGAGTCTACCCAAACCGGACCAATAACCTCAGCTTCGGCTGTTAAAGCTGAAAAGGCTAAACAACAGTTTGATGTCCAGAAAGAGAAATTTGACCGGCTTCGTGATGACTTGGCAATCAAACTCAGATTTTTAGAGGAAAAAAAGGTATATAGTTTGTTTACAATAATTTGAGGCGTGCAGCTCTTAAGGAAACTGTCTGACCATTCTTCAAAATAAAATTTTACTGACATTTCGTCATTTGAAAGGAGGTAGATTTATCAGAGAAATGTTGGCATACATCAAAAGCTTCCATCTGCCACATCTTGGATAAATAACCTGTCTTATTAGTCACGCGTTTTCAATAAATTAGACAAAGTACTATAAATTTATATCATATCTTTTACAAACAAATATGAAATAGGTAACATTTTTCATCAGGAGAAGCAGTGACCTTAAATCCTGGAAACAAAATAAAAGTGCTAAGGAAATATTTGCCTTCAGTTTTTAGGTATTGGTTTTGCAGAAATCCTTGATGGTTAGCGATTTTCTTTCGTGTAGGTCCTGTTTCTTTCCCTTTGTGAACGTTGGTCTAGTTAGCAGAGAACGCAGCAACAATTTAGTTGTTATTCAGATGCTTGATTGTGCATAATTCGGATAATAACTCACCCAAAAACTTCGAGTCAAAGTAGCGCTTTGCCAAAGTCTTGCATTGAGATTTTACATTTCCTGCTACAACCAGAATAGAGCTACTGACCAAAACAAGCCTTCTTCGTGGTTTTTGCAGAGATCCTGTCTCTCCATTTCAGCTGTTGTCCAGAGCCGTCGATTCTTTCTTTTTTTTTTTTGTTCTGTTCTTTGTAATGCCGTAGGCTCTGTTTGATCAACCCGGTCGCTATTACAATTGAAAGTGATGCATAAGCAACTGTCACTCTTCCAAAATGCAATTACCGCTTACTTCGCAGGTAACAAAAACGCTTTGGAAAACTGTATGAAGGAATTCCATGTTAAAATCACGAGCGATGAAAGTAAACAGACATCATTCCTGGAGCACTGATTTAGCGTTGCGTAAGCGTGTCATTTTGGGATGTAAGTGATAAAGGCTTTGGACAACTAGCTCGAAACTTGAAGCTGCGTCTCGATTAATGTATCCATATCTCCTTTAAGTAGATGACAGGAGACTTAATGAGAAAATTTTAACCTATATTATTTTTTCTCTGTCCATGTAAACTAAATTTAATTTAAAAGGAGTCTCACAGATTAAAATCAGTGCAGAAAACTTGAAGCCATAATTTTACACACGTTTAAAATACGCTTCCACTTCTCTTATCCTCATTGAAAATTATACATGTTTCAAACTATGGTATTAGAGCTGTTTTCATTTGAGTGTCGAAAGTATTCAGGCAATTTCTTTGGTTTTGGTGTTGGTTTAACTTCGGTTTGAGACTGGCCTAGTATCGACCGAGTAATCTAATTGGTGGGTATTTGGCTTGGCTTTAGTCTTACGACGCTCATTTAAAAACTGTTTTAACAAATGTAATACAGTTATAGTTAGGGATGTCAAGGTAGGACGAGAAAAAAGATACCCATCTTAGGTCACTACTGAAAAATTCATAATCTACTTAAGAGACGGAAAATTTAGGACGCCAGGGAAATTAAAACCTTATCATCACATTGCAGTGATAGACATGACAACGCATGCCTTGAAACTATGATTTTAAACTTGACATTTCGTATGCTTAGTCTATATCCACAAATCAATTTACAGTCACTTATAAAGATATAAGGAGAACCATATGAAATGTCAACTTTAAATCATAGTTTTTACGGCATGCGTTGTTTTGTCATGTTTGTTACTAGTGTGCTTTTTATTCCTTTCAAAGGTAAAATGGCTCAAATATTATGTATGCCGGCAAATTCCGCATTTGAAGCAACGTAGAACTATAGTAGTCACATGATTGATTGAGTGAGTGTAGATTTGAAGAAGGATTTTTTAAAAAACATATCTAAGGTGGCCCATCAGCACCATAGTGATTATTAGCTTCTCATTGCTTCATTTTTATTCGCAATTATTTGAATTGTCCATAATATTCGCTTTGATTTTAAAAATAATTCCTATTTTACAAGGCTAAAAAAGGTTAAAGAGTAAAAAACACTGAACGTTTTCGACACTAGGTCTTCATCATCATCATCACCCTGATGAAGACCTGGTGTCGAAAACGTTCAGTGTTTTTTACTTTTTAACCTTTTTTAGCCTTGTAAATAAAAACTATTTGAATTATTTTAATAAAAATATGGAAGAAAATGATTCTTTTCGTATAATCTCTGTTTTTCTTTCCTTTTTCCAACTTGTTGAGCAGTTTATCTCTTTTATCTCTCTCAATTTTCTTTTAGTTTTGAGTTCTTTTTTTCCTTTTTACTGTTTTGTCATTTTTTTGTAAAAAAAAAAACGACATAAAAAGAAGAATTTTCTTAATAATGATAAATGATAAATATGGGAAATTGCTATGAATAGTTAGCGGTTTTTGCACTACAAAGCTAAGGTCCGACGATATAAACAAAAAATGTTTAAGTCGTGTAGAGTTGCGTAATAAAATAAAAACAAAAATATAAATAGCACGAAAAAACATATGTTTGTTAGATATTTTCACTAAATGAAGCGTTAAGACACCAAAAAGCACGATGGTGTTGATGAGCCACCATAGAATCTGTAACTAAAGAAGTATAAGAGAATGACTATGTAAGTTGCAATAAAAGACAAAGCGAAAGCCTAGTTTTCACTTGCGACGCAAACATACAAGAATCCATACAAACGCTTACAACTGCAGCACAAGAATAAAAGCATTTTGATCCTTTTCTTGCGCTTAGCTTTACGTATTTGTATGGGATCTTTTTGTTCCTCTTGCTTGTGCTGACGTTAATGGTTATTGTTGTGTTGCTAGAGATAACCAGTAGATGTAACTCAGTAACGCGGTTAATTACCCTGAGCTTGCTTGGTGAATGGACGGATCTGAAGATCTTCAGAGCCTTCTTTAGGCAGTCTTCTGCTTGAGTGTACTGACCAAGGTAACGGTATGAAGACCCCAAAGCACTTAGGGTATACCCATACTCTTGTTCGTAGTTCCCAGTTTCATCGTATATCTCGAGAGCTCTCTTGATGTGATTACTACAGAGAAATCGATGCCTTGTCATCATTTTCCCATGAATTCTGCATAATTAAATTAATTGCTGGTTCCAGTGAAAAGATTTGGTTTTGTTTTCCTGATAACTTTGATATTTCCAAAGATAAGACCGAAAGAAACATCGAGAATGCAGGAAAACAGAACTTACTCTTTCCCAGGTTGGAAGTTAGAGTATAGTAATAATGGAGGAGGGGAATACAGTTCACAAGTCATGAATAAAACAAGAGTAGTTATATGACAGTTAGTTAAGACGTGATCTAATACATGTTATCAAAACTCAATAAAATATACTATTGAAATTAACTATTAAAAGTTGACTTCCTATTTTAAAAGGAACTCAAAGGAACTCTTCAGATAAAGAAAGTGATCTGTTGAGAAGAGTAATAAAAATAAATGGGGACTTTCGTTCCAGAAAACGCTCCTGCATTGAAATTTACAGTCTCTTGGCCTTTCGATACAAACTTTTGCAGCTGCAACTGCCTAAAGTTTCGACAGCTTGTTGACTTAGTGTTTGTGACTAGACTGCTTCTAGATTCTGAACTAGCAGGGGCACTGCTAACACTGCCTTCTTAAGAATAATAATGCTACCTTGAATTTCTGTCCTGAAACGCGCCCATGCCTCGCTAAAATTTACACTCACCCAGCAATGACACAGCCGCAGTAATCATATAGTCACAAGCATATTCCCAGGAAAGTTCTTGTTTCTAACAAAATGTGTTCATCGGTCTACCGAGAGTGCTTCCTTCAACAGGAGCATTACAGCGGAGCCCCATACTCATATAGGGAAGAAAAGGAAACCCGTGAACTGAATTACTCAAGGTTATCATGGCTAGCGGTATTGCTCGTGGGTGCGTATGACGGCGACGGAGTTGCCCAAGATGGCGGCCAGACTCCAGCTAATAGGTTGACAGACATGCAGCCTTGGTTTAAAGCGTTCTTCTTTGATATTGGACATCAATGTTAGAGCCAATTAACACCTGTCGAAACAAGTTATCGCTGACCAGTATCGCGTGACCGTGTCGCGAGCTCAAGTTTGTAGCTCATCGAGGTCACGTGTTTTTTTTTAAGTTGACCGCTGACAAAACACTAGTTTTCGATTGGGTTGCGGGTTCATGTCAGGTTAACTTGTTTTAGACAGGGAGGGTTTGCTCGGAAGCCTGTCAACGCTAACCCAGGATTAAAAGTTAACCAAATTATAAATTTTGAGTATTTTGAGATCATTCAAACTCAAAACAGAAGGCCAAACAATATACAGAAAACCTCACCCCAAAGTTACAAATTCAAATCAAAATTCTCGCTTATCCTGAGTGAGCTTTAACCCGGCCCAGGAGCTCCACTTTTAGGTTTGCCTAAATCTATATATTATTCTTTTGAGGTTAATAGGACTGCAAATGATTCCGATGTGGACCGCAAGTACTCAGTCATGTCAATTTTCTAAGTTAAACTAACGGAACTCCTATTTAAGGCAATTGTCGCAAAAAAAAAACGTTATCGTTAGGATAGACCTGTAACATGCCTTTCGTACCCACAGAAAGCACTGGAAAACAATGCCCTTTGGATTAAAGAAAATGCAGAGAACATCATATTTGAACTACGGAAAAGTCCTTGGGTCAAATGTAAGAGAAAAAGGGCTCTCGAGAAAAAAAGCCAAAAAGAAAATCCGTTGACATAGGGTAACGACAACATATAGAAATAAATTTATTCATTGAGATATTGCCACCATTCCCCAACTAAGCGAGTATAAATAAGAGCTCTGCATTCATTGAAGTCTTGTCTACATTGCCCACTATTCCGTGCGAAAAAATAATATTTCTTATTTTCCTGTAGGATCATTTGCAGTCCTAAATGGGGATCATTGACAGTACACTTTGGGAATCATTTTGAGTTCGATTATATTACTTCTCAACGAGATTAGCCCATGCCAATTTCTCACGGGGCTACATTTTTAAGCATCCTCGTTCGTTCAAGGCATTTTGCGCTGCTAAGCCATGTACAGTACTCACATCGCTTCAGATTGTTTTCCAAGCTCGTTCAAAACGTTTCCAAGACTTTGCAGAGTGAACGCAACTTGTGGATGTGCTCTGCCATCGAACAACTCCAGTTTTTCTTTCAAAGCCTTTCTTAGGTATCTTTCGCCTGTCTGAGGGTTTCCCAGATGACTATGCAAAAAAATTAGGTAACATTAGATTGTTACGTTTTTTTAAACCCAGGTACGATGATGTATTTTATGATTGGTAATGATCTTTTAAAATGACAAAAGTCTAACGGTCTATGCAGGTCTGACGAGTCTTAAACACTTAATGGTCAAACCTCTTTACTACTAACCGACTTTAGCTACAGCGATTTGTCAGATTGTGTGTCTTAACTTTGAACAACCTGCTAAAATCCATGACAAAATTGTTTGGAAAGTTAGTTATTCTTTCCTATACTTTGTAAATAATCAGATCCACAGGGACCTCTCCAAACAGTTTCCGTGAGTTGAAATGAAACTCGCTGTTTAACTGTGTACACATTGTGTTTCTTGGATTATAGATTAGCATTTTTTGTATGGCATCTGCCTTCTTTGCCCTTGTTTGTTTGTATTTAATTGTTCCATTTCTTAGTGTTTTATTTAATTGATGTGATAACGTATTGTGTCACATGTGTAAGATGTTGTAAGTCATATATACCTGTTACTGCAAGCCTCTCCAAGAAAATGCAACACATTGGCCAAGTCTAGCCGCACATTCTCTGGGCCCTTGTAATTCTTAAACAAGGATTGTGCAGTCTCTAAATGACTCCGTGCTTTTTCAGACTCACCAGAGTAGAGTAAACTCTCGCCAAGACACGCGTGACCATCAGCCATAGAAAGAGATTCAAGCTCTTTTTCTGGTAGTCTGCTGCTCAGCTACAAAATAAATTTCAAACGATCTACTGTATTTCAGATAGCTTATACGTAGGGGTTCTTTTTGCTGACGAACTGAAAGACCCCAGAAAGAGGGGGTTTCCAAACAGAATTAAAGGGATGTTCGTCGCATGTGATTTTTTATAGTTTGCTGTACCGCTTAGCCGCTGTCACTGCTCACTCAGTCCCTCAGTGACACTCAGTAGATTAAATAAGTACTGAAAAAAAAAAAATTTCAACAACCTCGGCACCAAAAATGAATTTGAGTACTGACGAAGAGACTTCTCTAAGCTTTTCCGACGAGTATCCCTCGCACCTTTACCAAGGACATTCATTATTGGTAGGAAGAAGAAGTAGAAGAAGAAGAAGGAGCAGGAGGAGCAGGAGGAGAAGAAGACGAAGAAGAAGAAGAAGAAGAAGATGATGATGATGAAGAAGAAGAAGAAGAAGAAGAAGAGAAAGAAGAAGATGAAGAAGAAGAGGAAGAAGAAGAAGAAGAAGAAGGAGCAGGAGCAGCAGGAGGAGAAGAAGACGAAGAAGAAGAAGAAGAAGAAGAAGAAGAAGAAGAAGAAGATGAAGAAGAGGAAGAAGAAGAAGAAGAAGAAGGAGCAGGAGCAGCAGCACCAGAATAATCATAATGACAATGACAGTGACAATGACAATGACAACGACAATGATAATGATAATACTGCTAGCGTTACTGCTCGTGCTAGTGCTAGTGTTAGCGACAGTGATAGTCTAGTGCAAGTCCTAGTGATAGTGATAATGATAATGAGGAAAAGATAAAGAAGAACAAGAAAAAGAAGAAGTAGCGTACTAGTACTAGTACCACTAGTAGTACTAGTAGTACTAGTAGCACTAGTAGTACTAGTAGTACTAGTAGTACTAGGAGTACTAGGAGTACTAGCAGTAGCAGTAGCAGTAGCAGTAGCAGTAGTAGTAGCAGTAGCAGTAGCAGTAGCAGTAGTAGTAGTAGTAGTAGTAGTAGAAGTAGTAGTAGTACTAGTAGTACTAGGAGTACTAGTAGTACTAGTAGTACTAGTAATACTAGTAGTACTAGTAGTACTAGGAGTACTAGGAGTACTAGGAGTACTAGAAGTACTAGCAGTACTAGCAGTACTAGCAGTACTATCAGTACTAGCAGTACTAGCAGTACTAGCAGTACTAGCAGTACTAGCAGTACTAGCAGTAGCAGTAGCAGTAGCAGTAGCAGTAGCAGTAGCAGTAGCAGTAGCAGTAGCAGTAGCAGTAGCAGAAGTAGTAGTAGTAGTAGTAGTAGTAGTAGTACTAGTAGTACTAGTAGTACTAGTAGTACTAGTAGTA